>JADMIO011638312.1_pt1 | contig 99834 bp, 96 predicted proteins | sample 8958161 | NCBI WGS metagenome assembly JADMIO01 (sample SAMN16585339, study PRJNA669376) | soil metagenome | isolation source: Crop rotation soil | place: USA: Cullars Rotation, Alabama | collected 2011
GCCGCGACTTCAAGTCACGTGAATTCCAAGCTTCGGATCCCACTGTGCTGGAAAGTGAAAGAGCTGGAAAAAAAATTGCCCGGCTTTCATTATCACCCGACCCTGTCACGTGAACAATGGGATGGACATATGGGTTATGTTCACCCGGTGTATGAAGCATTATGCAAAGACAAACAGGCTGCCCGCTTCTACCTATGCGGCTGGAAAAACATGATCGATGATGCCAAAAAACGCATTGCTGAAATGGGGTATGATAAAAAAGATATTGAGCTGGAATTATACGGCTAAAAATTGAGAAGAAACCCTGTTATCAATTATTAATTAATAATTATTAATTAATAATTTTTCCTCGTTAAATTCGTAGCAAATCAATTTCCCTATGGGTGCCTCTTCACTCATCGTACTTATTATTGCCGCGATCGCTTTTTCGGGCATCGCTATCCTTATCTCAAAATTCGTTTTAAAACCAACGACCAATAAACAGAAGGGAGAACCTTATGAGTGCGGTATCCCTACGCAGGGAAAGACATGGATACAACTGAATGTGGGTTATTATTTATTCGCCCTGATCTTTTTGATCTTCGATGTAGAACTGGTTTTTTTATATCCATGGGCCGTGGTCGCTAAAAGCGCCGGCTGGCTGGCCCTGGTCGAGATCGTTATTTTCTTTTTTATATTATTCATGGGATTTTTATATGCACATAAAAAAGGTGCTTTGAAGTGGATGTAAATAAGAGATAATAGTTAACAACTAATAGATAATAGTTGACAGAGAAAAAAACATTAGAAAGCAGTTTTCCCGGTGAAGTGCACAGCGTTGGCGGCACGGATGTGGCGTTGAGCAAACTCGACGATCTTATCAACTGGGCAAGAGCCAATTCATTGTGGCCGCTCACCTTTGCTACCAGTTGTTGCGGTATTGAAATGATGGCCACTGCTTCTGCCAAATATGATTTTTCAAGATTCGGATTTGAAGTGGCAAGGGCCACACCCCGGCAGGCTGATGTGATCATCATTGCGGGTACCATTGTCAATAAAATGGGGCCGGTGCTCAAAAGGTTATATGACCAGATGGCCGATCCTAAATATGTGATCGCCATGGGGGCCTGTGCTATCAGCGGAGGTCCTTTTTTTTATAATACCTACTCGGTGGTAAAAGGCGCTGATCATATCATACCGGTGGATGTATATATAGCCGGCTGTCCCCCAAGACCCGAAGCCTTACTGCATGCATTGATCACACTTCAGCAAAAAATAAAAAAAGGATTGACACGGGAACAAATAAGAGCAGGAAAAGAATAATTATGACCAACGAAGAACTGAAAGCTAAAATAACGGAACTGTTGCCTGCCGCTACTTTTGAAGAAGGAGGCGAATGGATCAATATGAATATTGATCCAAAGGACTGGCTTTCCGTTGCTGAATCGTTTCGTCATGAAAGTTCACTCTTCTTCAATTATCTTTTCTGTTTAACCTGTATCGACTGGAAGACACATTTGACAATGGTGTACCATTTGTCTTCGACACAGTACCGGCACAACTTAGTTGTAAGAGCAAAACTTGACAGGACCAACCCTGAAATAGAAACGGTTTCGCATATATGGCGGACAGCCGAGTTCCATGAAAGAGAGGTGTATGAATTGTTTGGTGTGAATTTTCTTCATCATCCTGACCTGCGTTTATTGATATTGCCGGATGGATGGGAAGGAAAGAACCCGTTAAGGAAAGATTTTGAAGACCCCGTTAATATGATAAAGCTTTAGATAAAAGATAAAAACTAAAAGATAATAGTTCTTTAATTCGGAAAACCCGTCTGAAGCGGAATCATTGTGATCACAAAAGTATTCCTCTATGAAAGAACTTTTATCTATTCACTCTTAGTTTTTATCTGACAGATTTTATGTACAGGGAAACGCAAATAATTGCAGACTCATCACATCCTTCCTTCGGGGAACCGGGAGAGGCAGGAGAATTCATCATCAATGTCGGGCCACAACACCCGGCTACGCATGGTGTGTTACATCTTGTCATTACATTAAGTGGTGAGACGATCAAAAAAGTGGAGCCACATCTCGGCTATATCCATCGTTCTATCGAAAAAATGTGTGAGAGCCTGAGCTACCGTCAATTCATTTATGTCACCAGCCGGATGGATTATCTCTCTGCACATATAAACAATCATGCCTGCGCCATGTGTGTGGAGAAAGGATTGCAGGTAGAGATACCACCCAGAGCACAGGTGATAAGAGTATTAATGGATGAACTCACCAGGATCGCATCACATGAATTATGGTGGGGAGCAATGGCGATGGACCTTGGGGCTTTTACTCCTTTCTTCCATGCTTTCCGGGAAAGAGAAACGATCAATGATATAATGGAAGAGACCTGCGGTGCGAGGCTGACCATGAACTATATGGTGCCCGGTGGTGTGATGCAGGATATTCATCCGAATTTTCAAAGAAGAGTAAAAGAATTCATTCAATTATATAAAAGCAAGGTCCACGAATACGATGAAATGGTGACCGGCAATATCATATTTCAGAACAGGATGAAAAATGTCGGTGTTCTTTCTGCCGAAGATGCGATCTCCTATGGATGTACCGGTCCTACCGGAAGAGGAAGTGGCGTAAGCTGCGATATAAGGAAATTATATCCTTACGAAATATATGATAAGATCGAATTTGACGAGATATTGGAAACCGGCGGCGATTCATTTGCCCGTTATATGGTCCGTATCCGCGAGATGAACCAATCCATTCGTATCATCGAGCAATTAATAGATAATATTCCCGAAGGTGACGTATTGACCAAAACAAAAGCCGTATTGAAATTGCCCAAGGGAGAATTTTATTCAAGAGTAGAAACGGCAAGAGGTGAGCTCGGCGTTTATATTGTGAGCGAAGGCGGCACTACCCCATACAGGATCAAATTCCGTTCACCGGGATTTTCGAATCTTTCTGTGCTGGATCATATTGCCCGTGGCAGTAAGATCGGTGATTTGGTCGCGATGATGGGAACATTGGATCTTGTGATTCCAGACATCGATAGATAGAACCTGATGGATAGTATTTATTGGGCTTTGAAGGAATGAAATAAAAGGACACAAGATGATCTTTTTACAAGAAGCGATAGCGGCAGGACCCTTTCTATTGATTGGATTAATTGTTGGATTGATATGTGTTTTCTTAATTTTTTTTCTTGGCGTTAAAGTTATAAGGTTAGGAGCAGGTATAAAGGAGTTAAAAAAGGGTGATGATGAAAAACAACTAAAAGAAAAAAGAACACAATATGTTTTTTTGCTGTCAATCATACTATTCCTGGTGATTGGATTAATAATGATGGCAGTTAAATTTTCTACTATTACGTTTGGCTGACAATGTGGAGCTTTTCAAACATATCGGATAACATTCATGATTGGCTTAGCGCCAACTTCAACCCTACTATGACAATGATCATTGAAATGGTCATTGCAGGAACGCTTGTCATCGGCCTGTTTGCCATGCTGGGTTTGATACTGGTCATCATGGAAAGAAAAGTCTCCGCCTGGATGCAGATACGACTCGGGCCTAACCGTGTTGGACCAAAAGGAGTGTTTCAATCGCTGGCAGATACGGTCAAATTAATGGTAAAGGAAGGAATGACACCCAATGGAGCCGATAAACCGATGTTCAATCTCGCTCCTTTTATTGCCATGATCGTAGCGATGTTGTTGCTGGCTCCTATTGCATTTGCGAAAAATTTTCAATTGTGGGACCTGAACATCGGTGTATTATATGTATCGGCTGTTTCATCCATTATGGTCATCAGTATATTGATGGCGGGATGGGCCAGCAATAATAAATATTCATTGCTCGGTGCGATGCGCAGTGGTGCGCAGATCGTCAGTTATGAATTATCCGCCGGGCTTTCCATTTTAGCGATCGTTGTATTGACAGGAAGTTTGCAGGTATCCGATATCATCAATGCACAGGCCAATGGCTGGTGGATATTCAAAGGACATATTCCTGCTTTGATCGCCTTTGTAACTTTTATCATTGCAGTAACAGCGGAAACAAATCGTGCACCGTTTGACCTGGCAGAAGCTGAATCAGAACTGACAGCCGGTTTTCATACGGAGTATTCAGGAATGAAATTCGCTCTGTTCTTCCTGGCTGAATACGTGAATGTATTTATCGTGTGCGGCATCGGTGCCACCTTATTCCTGGGTGGATGGATGCCATTGCATATTGGCAACTGGACCGGTTTCAATAATGCGATGGATTATATCCCGTCCAGCATTTGGTTCTTTGGAAAAACGTTTTTCCTCATATTTGTTATCATGTGGTTCAGGTGGAGTTTCCCGAGATTACGGATCGACCAGTTACTTAATCTCGAATGGAAATATTTATTACCGATCAGCATGGTGAATTTATTGCTGGTGACGTTGATGGCAATTATGGGATGGCATTTTTAGAATTAAGAATTTAGGATTGTGAGTTATGAATTGATACACGATATTCATAATTCATAACTCATAATTAATAATTATGTCGTTAGGAAAATATATAAAAGATGTGTGGGGCGCCATCCGGTCGCTGGGCAGGGGCATGAAGCGTACGATGTATTATTTTACGCATCACAAAGAGATCATCACGCAGCAATACCCCGATAACCGTGAGACGCTGGACCTGCCGGAGCGTTTCAAAGGCGAAGTAGTGATGCCGCATGATGAAAAGAATGAACATCGCTGTACGGGTTGCCAGGCCTGTGAACTGGCCTGCCCGAATGGAACGATCAAGGTGATTACGAAGTTTGACATGATAGACGGGAAGAAAAAGAAAGCGATCGATAAACTGGTGTATCATCTTGAACTCTGTACCATGTGCAATCTCTGCATCGAAGCCTGTCCTTCGGATGCGATCAAAATGGCACAGACATTTGAGCACAGTGTGTTTGACAGGAACCAGCTGACAAAGATCCTGAACAACCCGGGATCAAAGATCATGGATGGAGTTGAATAGACTAAAGAAACTAACTGAATGAGCGGTTCGACCGTAATATTTTATTTACTCGCTGCACTTACACTGGTTTGTGGTGTATTGTCTGTATCAACAAGACATATCTTCCGTGCGGCTATTTATTTGCTGTTCACGCTGATCGGCATTGCCGGGATTTATTTCTGGCTGGATTATCAATTCATTGCAGCCGTACAGATCGTTGTGTACGTCGGCGGTATCGTGGTACTGATCATCTTTTCTATTTTTCTTACACAGCAGGCAGGAGAAAAATTAGCTAAACAAAAGATCGGCAGAAAAATATTTTCCGCCCTGGCCGTTTTCTGTGCTTTTGGATTGACGATGCTGCAGGTATACGAAAATGATTTTTTTACAATACCTGATCAACCCGCGGGCACTACCGTAAAAGATATTGGCCAGCGCATGCTGAGCACCGGCAACGATGGCTACGCATTACCTTTTGAAGTAGTGAGCATGTTATTACTGGCCGCCATGATCGGTTGTATCGTTATTGCATTGCGAAGCAAACCCGAAACAAATGAACAAACAAAATAAAATGAGAAAATGATGAAGACTGCTTGCTTTATTATTCCTGAATCCTTATTCCTTATTTCTTATTCTATCTGATGGAACCAGGACTATATCATCTACTATTCATCAGCGGCGCCCTGTTCTTCATTGGGGTCTATGGCTTTTTGACGCGTAGAAACCTGATCACTATGCTGATGAGTATTGAACTGATATTGAACAGTGTGAACATCAATTTCATTGCCTTCAATAAATATTTATGGCCGCATAAAATGGATGGTCTGTTCTTTACTGTATTCATCATCGCTATTGCCGCTGCCGAAGCAGCTGTGGCGATCGCCATCATCATTAATTTATATCGCAGCCATAAATCTATTGATGTAGAAAGTGCTGAAGAATTAAAATATTAAAATGCCGAACGCCACATTAATTGCATTGATCCCATTGCTGCCACTGGCAGGTTTTCTTCTATTGGGATTATTTGGCAGGAAATATTTTCCGAAAACTGCCGGCATCATCGGCACGATCTTATTACTTGCATCAACCGTGCTGGCATTATATACCGCCTACGAATATTTCTTTGTCCATGGAAAAGTCGGGGGAAAATACCAGGAGCTGGTTCCCCTGAATTATACCTGGCTTCAATTCTCCAAAGGAGTTTCCATTGATATCGGCATCCTGCTCGATCCCATTTCAGTGATGATGCTGGTTGTTGTAACCTTTGTTTCACTGATGGTGCATATTTATAGTTTGGGCTACATGAAAGGCGAAGAAAGATTTTCTACCTATTATTCCTTCCTGGCCCTGTTCACTTTCTCTATGCTAGGACTCGTCATCTCATCCAATCTTTTCCAGATCTATATTTTCTGGGAGCTCGTGGGTGTTTCCTCTTTCTTACTGATCGGTTATTATTATAACAAACCATCTGCCGTTGCCGCCTGTAAAAAAGCATTCATTGTTACCCGTTTCGCTGATCTCGGATTTTTAATCGGCATATTGATATTATCATACAGTTCCGGTACGCTTGATTTCAATACGATGATCGGCACATTGACATCATCCGGAACGGTGCAGGCAAAAGCAGCCGCTTCTACTTTCCTCGGTGCATCCGCATTGACGTGGGGCGCTGCATTGATATTTATTGGCGGCGCAGGAAAAAGTGCAATGTTCCCATTGCATATCTGGTTGCCCGATGCTATGGAAGGCCCAACGCCTGTATCTGCATTGATACATGCCGCAACAATGGTGGTAGCCGGTGTTTTTTTAGTGGCCAGGTTATTCCCGGTATTTTCCATTACAACTCCCGGCGTGTTGGAAATTGTTGGCTGGGTCGGAGCTATCTCTGCGATCATCGCAGCCATTATCGCCTGTACGCAAACTGATATTAAAAGAGTGCTGGCCTATTCCACCATGTCGCAGATAGGTTTCATGATGTTTGCGCTCGGTGTTTCCGGGTATGGCGGTGAAGCCGGCCTGGGCTATACAGCTTCCATGTTCCATCTTTTCACTCATGCTATGTTCAAAGCATTATTGTTCCTCGGAGCCGGTGCCGTGATCCATTACGTGCATAGCAATGATATGAGAGATATGGGAGGACTGCGGAAATTCATGCCGGTAACGCATATCACTTTCTTAATTGCCTGCCTGGCGATCGCGGGTGTGCCTCCATTCGCGGGTTTCTTTAGTAAAGAAGAAATATTACTGGCAGCTTACCAGAACAATACTATTATTTATTATATCGCATTGTTCACTTCGGGACTGACAGCTTTTTATATGTTCCGCTTGTATTTTTCTATTTTCTGGAACAAACAAACTCCCTCTCCCCAAGGAGAGGGTCGGGGTGAGGTCCACGCCGGGAAACATAGCGAGGGCGGATTCAGCATGATGATGCCCCTGATCGTATTAAGTATCGGGGCCGCTGCCGCAGGTTTTATTCCTTTTGGCAACTATGTAAGCACAGATGGCAAACCGCTGGAAAGTCATTTTCATTTGCAGTTCTCTATTCTGCCGGTTGCATTGGGCATTGCCGGTATTTTGTTTGCCATGTGGTTATACCTGAAACAAAACGAAAGACCGGGCAAACTCACTGCCTCTATCTATGGATTGTATAAAACAGCTTACAACAAGTTTTATATTGATGAGATCTATGTGTTCATCACTAAAAAAATACTATTCAATTTAATTGGAAGACCTGCAGCCTGGTTTGACCGGAACATAGTGGATGGGCTGGTGAATCTTACCGGCAACACAACAGCAAGGGTCTCCGAAGGAATTAAAAAAGTGCAGTCAGGAAAAGTGCAGTCGTACGCTATTTATTTTTTACTGGGAGTTATTGGCCTTGCGGTGTTGTTCATTTATGGATGGAAATAAAAACTGAATGAATCTTTTAGTACTGATAATTGTTCCGTTACTGACTGCTGTTGCTGCATTATTATCCCGCAATAAACAACAGGTGAGATGGATATCTTTTGCCGGATCAGTGGGCCAACTGGTCCTGGCGTTAGTACTCTTTTGTGTTTTCCGTAATGAAAGAGCCGCCGGCAATACTGAACAAATGTTATTCCAGCAGAGTTATGTTCTCTTTCCTGCCTGGCATATCAATTTCCATTTGGGAGTGGATGGCATTTCTGTAGCCATGATATTACTTACTTCGTTTGTGGTGGTTGCGGGTGTATTAGTATCCTGGAACATCGATAAGATGACCAAAGAATTTTATTTCCTGCTCATCTTATTAAGCCTGGGCGCTTATGGTTTCTTTATTTCGCTTGATCTTTTCATTCTTTTCTTCTTCCTCGAAATTGCAGTCATCCCAAAATATTTGCTCATTGGTATCTGGGGGAGTGGCAAAAAAGAATACAGTGCCAATAAACTTGCTTTGATGCTCATGGGTGGATCTGCCTTAGTGCTGGTTGGAATATTGGGATTATACTTTGCATCCGGTCATAGTTTTGACCTGCTGAGTTTATCTGCAATAAAAATTGCCGGGAGTACCCAACGGATCATTTTCCCATTATTATTCATTGGGTTTGGAGTGTTCACTGCCATATTCCCCTTGCACACATGGGTACCCGATGGCCATTCCTCTGCTCCTACCGCTGGTTCGATGTTCCTCGCCGGTATTTCTATGAAACTGGGTGGATATGGCTGCTTGCGGGTCGCAGCTTATCTTATGCCTGAAGCAGCGCATCACTATTCAAATATCATTATCATTCTTTCCAGCATCGCCATTTTATATGGAGCCTTTGCCACAATGATGCAGAAGGACCTGAAATATATCAATGCATATTCTTCGGTAAGCCATTGCGGGTTTGTTTTACTCGGCATCGGCATGTTAACTACAACCGCTGTTACGGGTGCTGTACTGCAAATGGTCAGTCATGGCCTTATGACAGCTCTTTTCTTCGCTGTTATCGGCATGATCTATGACCGCACGCATACAAGACAGGTAAGTGAAATGGGTGGATTGATGAAAGTGATGCCATTTATCAGTACTGTATTTTTTATTGTAGGATTATGTTCACTGGGATTACCGGGATTGAGTGGGTTTGTAGCAGAAATGACAATATTCATGGGTTCCTGGGAAAATGCAGGTACGTTCCATCGCATTGCAACGATCGCGGCCTGTATGTCGATCGTTGTCACGGCCGTTTATATTTTGCGGGCTATCGGGCAGGTGGCCATGGGGCCGATCAGGGAAGAACAATCTCAATTGAAAGATGCAACATGGAACGAAAAATTAGCTGCAGGTGTTTTGGTTATTGGCATATTGGCTATTGGTATTATTCCAGGCTGGTTAAATGACCTTATTCGCCCGGCCGCAGAAATAATAATGAATAAGATCGCAGGTAAATAAATATATGCTGAACGATTTTTTAATATTAATGAAATCTGAGCTGGCGATCACCGTCATCATCTTCTTCCTCCTGTTCGTCAAGATCGGTAAGGGGATGAAGAATGAAACACTGCTGCCTGTATTACAGATACTATTGCTCGTTAATTTTATTGCCGGTTTCTTCTTCAATCAAAATGGGAATTTGTTCGGTGATATGTTTTATACGAACCCTTTAATTGTATTTGAGAAGAATATCCTGAACCTTGGCGTATATCTTATTTCCTTGCTTTGTGCCGACTGGTTGAAAAAGACACAGCATCTCCCTGAATTCTTCATGCTGATGCTTTCAGCATTACTGGGTATGTTCTTCATGATCTCCAGCGGCAACCTGCTGATGTTTTATTTATCCCTCGAACTGGCCAGCATTCCTGTTGCGGCCATGGCCAATTTTGACCTGGAGAAGAAACGTTCTTCAGAAGGAGCCATGAAGATGATCTTATCATCAGCTTTCTCTTCGGGTATATTATTGTTTGGTATTTCATTGCTCTATGGCGCTACCGGTACGATCAGTTTTGCAGAACTGCCGGGCGCACTCACCGGAAGCGCATTCCAGATCCTTGCATTTGCCATGCTGATCGGTGCCTTTGCTTTTAAATTATCAATTGTTCCTTTCCATTTATGGACAGCCGATGTATATGAAGGTTCTCCTATCGCCGCTACTTCTTTCTTATCCGTTATTTCCAAAGGTTCTATTGCCTTTGTTTTTATTACAGCTTTATACATCCCGTTTCAACGGATGTTCGGCACATGGTATGTCATGCTGGTGATACTCGCCGTCATTACAATGGTGATCGGTAACCTGTTTGCTTTGCGCCAGCAGAATATCAAACGTTTCCTTGCATTTTCTTCGATCGCCCAGGTTGGTTTTATTTTGGTGGGCATTAGCGGCAATAGTATCGACAGCATTACCTCTGTTGTATACTTTATCCTGATCTATGTTTTCTCCAACCTTGCCGCTTTTGGTGTGGCTTCGGTGATCAGCGAACATTCAGGAAAAGAAAATATCGATGATTACAAAGGTTTGTACAGGACCAATCCATTCCTTTGCTGGATACTGACACTGGCTTTATTTTCCTTAGCAGGTATCCCTCCTACTGCCGGTTTCTTTGGAAAATTATTTTTGATCAGTTCCGGTGCCGCCAAAGGTGATTATTGGTTCATTACCGTAGCTGCATTGAACATGATCATCTCCCTGTATTATTATTTAAGAGTGGTAAGAGCGATGTTCATGGATAAAAATGAACAGCCCATTGAACCGATAAAAACAAATGGAACAGTGAAATTTGCTTTGATAGTATGTGCGACCGGTATCGTACTGGTAGGTTTATTGAGCTGGATATATGAATATATACAATCATTAATATAAGCAACAATGGCTTTAAACAAGAATCATGAATTTGAAGAGCTGAATGGTGTCAAATGCGGCATCGTGGAAAAGAATGTAAAGCCGGAGAGAATTGTTTTCTTAAAAGAATTACTGGAACTGAACGGTTATTCAGTTGTTACCATTCCTACACCGCCGCCAAAAGTAGCAGCACCGCCACCTAAACCAGCAGCACCTGCTGTGGAAGGAGATGTTCCCGGAACAGCCAATAGCCAACAGCCAATAGCCAATACTGAAGTTCCTCCGCCTCCACCGGCACCTGAAACTTTTACAATGGGTGTTACCGATTATACTTTCAATCCAATTAATGCGATCTTTGGACGGTTGTTGAAAACAAAAAAAGGAAAGATCGTTACATGGGCATACTGGAACCAGGAAGAGATGGTGAATGATGACGAAGTTCCTTATTACGAAAAATAAAATTAGTGGTGATGGAAATTAAGAATCTTTTCGAACCTGCTGTAAAGCAGGAGATCGTTGCCCGCATCAATAAACTCAGTCCTCAATCGCAACGCCAATGGGGCAAAATGAATGTGGCCCAAATGATGGCGCATGTGCAGGTGCCGATGGGAGTAGCGCTGGGAACAAATACCGTAAGAGCTAATTGGCTGATGAAAATGATCCTGCCTTTTTTCAAAAGACAATTATACAATGAAAGTGAATGGAAACACGGTCTGCCTACCGATAAGACCTTTGTCATGCTGGGAATGGAAAAAGATTTTACGGCAGAAAAGATCTCTTTACTTGAAAAGATCAACCGTTTCTCCGAACAAAACATGGTGAGTGAAAAACATCCTGTATTTGGCAAACTCACGAAAGAACAATGGAGCCAGGCTACGTGGAAACATTTGGATCATCATTTAAGACAGTTTGGCGTTTGATACTTCGACTTCGCTCCCGACGAGTGGTGAATGATCAATCTGGAATAGGATGAGGCCAGGAATATAGTATAACCTTGAATGAATCCTGTCCCAATCCTTCACCTGTATTGCCCTTTATGGAATAAAGTACTCCCTTTGCATTTTCCCGGAAAACAAATACTCCATTATTGTTACAGGAAAAAAGTTCGATGGTAACATCTCCTGAAAGCGGTACACCCGGGCAAAAATCAAAATTGCGAAAGTCAAGATAATCCAGTTTATCATCGCCGTCTGCGTCCCCGAATAACATTTCTTCAAAACGACAGGTTTGAAAAATAGCCAGGTTACTTCCTGAAGATGTACAGATCAAATGATATCGTAAAGTGTGTATTGACCCCGAAAAGCCGTCCATCACCCTTGCCCTGATATAATAAAATTCTTTGCCTTTAAAAGAAAAGTGACGAAATGATTCCGGGTAAAAATCTAGAACTGGCTCCTCATCTGACTCACTGCCATCCCAATGATAATCCTTTATAACTTTTCCGTTTAATTTTATCACCTGTGATTCCCTGCCATTAAACCGGTATTTAGAAGTGAGTATTGTCCGGTCGTTGCGTAAAGTATCAAACCTTACTTTTTCTTTCTGGTTGATATATACAGAGTGTGACAGGGTTTGGCTATCCAGTAAGATAATATCTTTTTTGCTGATAAGTTTTGAAAGAAACCGGGAAAGCTGTGTAGTATCGGGTACCTCAAGATAGTTGAGTTTTAATGGTGGTTCGCCTTTATAATACCCGCTATCCTCTTCAGTTCTGATTGAAATATCGTATGTATGTATTAAACCAGAGGTCGTTGCGGTTTCTTTTTGCGCTTCCTTCTTTTTTTGATGACAGGAAGCCAGCAGCAACAAAAAGATCAGGCATTTCATCTTACCTGCAAAGTTGAAGAATCATTTCTGTATGCTGGGGAAATTCTACTATTAATTGGCCAGGATCCGCCAATTCAAAATCATCGAATTCAAAACCAGGCGCAACAGTACAGCCAACAAAACAATATGCACTGCCGGTGGCAGGACGGCTGGCAAACCAGCAATTGGCAGGAACGATATATTGAAATGTATATCCTTTTTCAATATCATTTCCCATTGTAATTATATCTAACGAACCGTTAGGTTGAATGATAAATACTTCCAGCGGGTCACCGGCATAAAAGTGCCAGCATTCATCACTTTTTATTCTATGAAATGCCGAGAAGTTTCCTTTCTCCAGTAAAAAAAAGATCGCTGTCGAAAATACACGGTCGCCCTGGAATCGTTCCGGCAATGCTGAAGCAGCAATGAGATCTTTGCTTTTATACGTTTGGCGATACCATCCTCCTTCCGGGTGCGGTTGAAGATCGAATTGCTGTATGAATTGTTGAGCTCCCATAAAATTATATCATCAGTATCCCAGCTTTTCCCGCACCTCAGCCGGTACGATATTATCCGCAATGATCGCAGTTTCTTCGTCCTTGCTGAGGAAATACCATCTTTTTTTACCGGGAATAAAGACGGCATAGCAACGATCCTTAATGGAGAACCTGATCCCTGTATTCTGCACTTCGCAGGAAATAAAATCTTGTCCAAACTGCTCTTTCATACCGTCACATGCATTTGACAGGGTTTCTTTGTTGGCCGTTATTGTAGAGTCGGTAAGCCCCGTAAGTTTCATGAATGATGTATTATGCATCATTACCAGCGAATATTTAATGTTTTTATCAATGACCACCGGGGATACAGAGTCAATGGCCATTCGTTCGAATTGTATCACATATCCATCGCCGTTAAAAGCTGTCTCCAATGTTTTTTTGAAATCCTGCCGGCTGATCGTTTTGAAAACGTCAGGATGTATCAGGTCGAGAACATTTTCCCAGTCGTACCGGATAAAGGCATTATTATACTCTGATATCATCATCTCAATTCCCGACCGGTCATCGGGAATTATTTCTTTCTTTTCACCGCTTTTACAGGCAACCATGAACAAAAGCAGCCAAACAAAGAATTGCCGGGTATGCATTACTGGCTTATTGTTTTTAGAACGATCTCTTTCACTTTATCCAGCGGAATTCTTTCCTGTTGCATGGTATCACGGTGACGGATCGTAACTGTATTATCTTCTTTTGTCTGGTGATCGATCGTAACACAGAAGGGCGTACCGATCGCATCCATACGACGATAACGTTTACCGATCGTATCTTTTTCTTCGTAGAAACAACGGAAAGAGGTTTTGCACTCATCCATTAATTTCCGGGCGATCTCGGGCAAACCATCTTTCTTCACCAATGGCAATATGGCGAGTTTCATCGGTGCCAGCTTCGCGGGGAATTTCAATACCACGCGGCTGTCCTGTTTCTCAGGAGTGCCCAGGTCCTGTTCTTCATACGATGCACTCAATACCGTCAGGAACATCCGGTCAAGACCGATAGATGTTTCTACCACGTAAGGAATATAATTACCGTAAGGCTTATTCGTGGAAGGATCAATATCATTATCGAAATACTGCATTTTCTTTTTGCTGTGCTCCTGGTGATTTTTCAGATCGAAATCGGTTCTTGAATGAATCCCTTCCAGTTCCTTGAAACCGATCGGGAAATTGAATTCGATATCACAGGCCGCATCTGCATAGTGAGCCAGTTTAACATGATCATGAAAACGGTACTGCTCTTTTCCAAAACCCAATGCCAGGTGCCATTTCATTCTTTCTTCTTTCCAGTATTCATACCATTCGCCTTGTGTGCCGGGACGAATAAAGAACTGCATTTCCATTTGTTCAAACTCTCTCATCCTGAAAATGAATTGCCGTGCAACAATTTCATTCCTGAATGCTTTACCGATCTGTGCAATACCAAAAGGGATCTTCATTCTTCCTGTCTTCTGCACATTTAAGAAGTTAACGAAAATGCCCTGTGCTGTTTCGGGTCTTAAATAAACTTTATTGTCCTCATCTTCCGAAGAGATCGTGGAACCAAATTCTGTTGAGAACATCAGGTTGAACTGGCGGATATCTGTCCAGTTGCTGGTGCCGCTAACAGTACATTTTATTTTATTATCCTCGATCAGTTTTTTCAACCCTGCGAAATCATCTTTTGCCAATAAAGAATCCATCTGGCTGAGAACATCCTTTGCCAATTGACCATTCCCTGCTGTTTCCTGCTCATCAGCAAAACCTTCAATGAGATGATCAACCCGGTATCTTTTCTTACTATCCTTATTGTCGATCATGGGGTCGTTGAAATTATCAACGTGACCCGAAGCTTTCCACGTGGTCGGGTGCATAAAGATGGCCGCATCGAGACCTGCAATATTCTCATACATGCGGGTCATGCTTTCCCACCAATAGTCTTTGATGTTTTTTTTCAGTTCACTGCCCCATTGGCCATAATCATAGACCGCCTGCAGGCCATCATAAATTTCGCTGCTCGGAAAAACAAAGCCATACTCTTTTGCATGAGAGATAATTGCCTGGAACTTATTAGAATCATTTGCCATAGTGCGCAAAGATAATAGAACTGGGGGTTTCAGAATAAGCAGGTATCTATACAAACATTTTGAAATTTTGGAATTGGGAAATTTCGAAATTTCCCAATTCCACTTTTCCCAATTCTTTATTCCTTATTTTCCTTAGGCTGTGTTTCAACAACTATCTTCTGCTGCGGTTGTTGTTGTATAGATTTTTCCGATTCCACTTCCACCTGCTGCACCCATACCGCATAATTATTCGGATAAATGCGGGAACCTTTCTCTACAACATACGCATGCGTAAAGGCGGCACCGAAATAAAGTATCATCGAAGAATAATAGACCCATAATAAAATAACGATCACCGACCCGGCGGTCCCATACGTAGAGGTCATCCGGCTATGACCCAAATAATAACTGATCACCCAGCGACCCAGCATGAATAAAATAGTGGTGACAACAGCTCCCACCCTCACATGCTTCCATTGAATACGGGCATCCGGCAAGACTTTAAAAATGGCAGCAAAGATCAGTGCGGTGATAAGGAAGGTGATGATAAGATTGATGATGTAGACGACCACTACTGTCAGTTGCGGGTATTGTTGCGCGATCTTATCCAGCAAAATATCCAGGCTCCCATTGATGAAAAGAGAAACGAGCAAAATGAATCCGAGCACAATGATCATCGAAAAAGAAAGTAACCGGTTAATGACCATTTTTAAAAACCCACGGCCTTTTCTTGGTTTGGCTTTTACCCGCCAGATAGTATTGATCGAATCCTGTATCTCGCCAAAAATACTGGTAGCGCCGATGATGAGGGAAGAAATACCAACGATGGTAGCCAGGTTGGATGGGGAACTGGCCGTTGCATTACGGATCGCGTCCTGTATCTCTACCGCAGCCGAGTGACCGATAAATCCTTCGAGATGCTGGTACAAAGAACCTTCCACTATTTCTCTTCCATAAAAAAGATTGCTGATCCAGATGATAATGATCAATAAACCCGGTAATGAAAAGATGGTAAAGAAGGCTAAAGCCCCGCTAAGCTTTAATATGTTGCATTCAAAGAAGTCTGTGAAAGAATGCTTTATTATTTTCCATGTTTTACCAAGAGACATGCTAATAATTAAACATACATAGTGCCAAAAAATGAACTATTTTAGGATAATGAATATTCCTTCCGATATGAGCGACCTGGAATTGAAGAAATTCATAAATAAAGGGGAACAATTCTCTTTTGAAAAGGGTGACTTGTACCAGGAACTGATCGATGCAGGTTATCCCAAAGAGAGGATCGATACGCTGATCGCAGCCAAAAAGAAAAGAGAAGCCGCTTCTTTTAAAACCAACGCAATATTTCTCTCGATCATATTAACCTCTGTGGGGATCCTGGCAATAACCGGGTATTTTGGTCAAAACATGTTCAGCATTCTGATCGGTTCAGTATGTTGTGTGGTGGCCTGGTTTGTTACCAGGATGGCTTTTAAATAAGTGCTTATTTCAGCTTTTCATTATTCTTATGCCGTTCAGCATCCCGGCTGTTCTTCTTTTCAAAATTATTTTTTAATGCGGTGGTAAGATCGACACCTGTCTGATTAGCGAGGCATAATAATACCCATAACACATCGGCCATCTCATCGCCCAGGTTCCTGTTCTTATCAGTTTCCTTGAATGACTGGTCGCCATACGTGCGGGCCATGATGCGGGCCAGTTCGCCCACTTCTTCGGTCAGCATGGCCATATTGGTCAGTTCGCTGAAGTATCGGACACCGGTGGTTTTGATCCATCCGTCCACTTGTTGCTGCGCTTCCTGTATGGTCATAACAAAACTTTTTTGGTTGGTCCTGCAATTTAGCATGATTCTTGGCGTTAAAGACCTCCCTGCCCCTTGAAGATCGTTGCTAAACCAATTCCTTTAAAAAATTTATTCTATTCTATGATGGCAATATCCATTCGCCGGCTTCTCGCCGTCGTCATTTTATCCGCTTCACTGCTTACATCGGGTGCGCAATCTTCCAATGATTCTTCCGGGACAAAAGGGCCGGGACCTTATAAAGTGATCACTTCAGGTAAACAGATCACTATTAAAAGCACTAAAGCTATCCAGCATGTCATGCTCTGGACGGCCGAGGGCAACAGGGTGGCCGAACATAAAGACATCAATGCAAACTCTTTTACCCTGGATATCCGGGTCAATCAAAAAACTTTTTACCTGATGGTGGGACTGGAAGGAGGCAAGATATATACAGAGAAGATCGGGTTGCCCTGACGTGAATCGTGAATCGACAATCGTGAATGGTGACCTACTATCATCTATTCCTTATTTTTTGTATCTATCACGATCGTTACAGGTCCGTCGTTCAACAATTCAACTTTCATATCCGCACCAAAAATTCCTGTTTTTATGATCCTGCCGAGATCTTTTGAAAGATGCTGTATCATTTTTTCATAAAGAGGGATGGCAATTTCCGGTTTGCTGGCTTTGATATAAGAAGGGCGGTTCCCTTTTTTCGTCGAAGCATGCAAGGTGAACTGGCTGATCAGTAAAATATTTCCATCCGTTTCTTTAATAGAAATATTCATTACACCATTATTATCATTAAAAATTCTGAGATTAACAATTTTGGCGGAGAGCCATTCAATATCTTCATCCGTGTCTGCATTTTCGATGCCTAAAAATACTAACAAACCATCCTCAATAGATCCATGTACTTTTCCTTCGATCGTTACACTGGCGTTGGTGACTCTTTGAATAACTGCCCTCATTGTCCTTAATTTTGTTGTACAAATGTAATGGCTCTATCATGATCAATGTAAGCAAGGAAATATCTTTTCAAACCACCCGCAGCGGTGGCAAAGGCGGGCAGAATGTAAATAAGGTAGAAACGGCCGTGATCGGTTCTTTTCATATTGATTCATCCTCTTTCCTTTCACCGGAACAAAAAGCATTATTAACAGAGAAATTGAGCCATCGCATCAATGCAGAAGGCTCACTGATGGTAAAATCACAAACTCACCGCAGCCAGTTATCGAATAAAGAAGAAGTGATCAAAAAAATAAATGAACTGGTCAATACGGCGCTTATAAAGAAAAAAGCACGCATCGCCACCAAAAAAAGTAAAGCCTCAAAAGAGAGAAGATTAGAATCGAAAAAAAGAAAGGCGGATATCAAATCGGGAAGACAACGATTAAGGCCAGGGGATTTTTAATATAGACCGAAAGTCCGAAGACAGGAAGTCGGAAAGATAATTCACTCGATCATGAGCTATCTTCCGGACTTTCCGGCTTTCCGACTTCCGTCCTTCCTTTCTTCTTTGTAATTTAGTGATCTAATTAAACCCTGTGCGCAAAACAACGATCACCATATCTTTCCTTTTCGGCTCTATTCTTTCACTCTCTTACCTGCTGGGGTCCTGTAAAAAAGAACAGAATACGAAAGGCATTCAATTGATGCAACAGGAAATTCCCGCCGGTTTTCCTTCACCACTTCACAACTTTGGCGACAACCCATTGAGTAAAGAAGGCTTTGAACTCGGCCGGAGATTATTCTACGATGAAAGACTTTCGATCGACAACCAGCATCCCTGCTCTTCCTGTCACCAGCAGATCGCCGGGTTCGGAACTTTTGAACATGACCGCAGTCACGGCGTTAATAATTCTCATACACTCCGTAATGCACCCGTACTTTTTAACCTGGCCTGGAGCCCCGTTTTTCATTGGGACGGAGAGTTCACATCGATAAAAGATGAAGCGGCGCAGCCGATCAATGGTCATATTGAAATGGGAGAATCCTTTGAAGGCGTTATCGACAAAATAAAAGATGATAAAACCTACCAGGAGCAGTTCAGAAAAGTATTCCGCTCTGTTTTTATCCGGCCCGAATTTATTTTAAAAGCATTGGAGCAGTTCACCGGTTATATGGTTTCAGCCAGTTCCAAATATGACCTGTATAAAAAAGGATCGGCAACATTCACCGTACAGGAAGAAGCCGGTTACCAGTTATACAAGTCCAATTGCGCCACCTGTCATCCCGAGCCGTTATTCACGGATCATAAACTGCATAATATCGGTTTGCCTGTCGACCCGCTATTAAATGATTATGGCCGGATGAGGATCACTACTAAAAAAGAAGATTCTTTGAAATTCAGGACACCCACTTTACGCAACACTTATATTTCTTCCAATTATATGCACGATGGCCGGTTCGGTACCCTGAATCAATGCATCACGCATTACCGCAGCGGTGTGCAGGCAAGTGCAACTCTCGATCCTTTATTGACAAACGGTATCGTATTGACCAATGCAGAAGCCAATGAGCTTTTTGTTTTTTTGCGGGCTTTGACGGACTCTTCTTTTTTAAGGGATCCGAGATTTGGTAAACCCCAGTAAACATAGGTGAAACGTGAGACGTTAAACGTCAAACGCATTTATGTGCAGGATGCGTTTGACGTTTCACTTTTCACGTTTGACAGGAATGTATTTATTCTTTCTTATCCTTTCTCTTGTCGATCAGGATCCCTAACGCATTCTTCTGCACCTCGATATCTTTCTGCGTATTATCCTGGTCCAGTTTATTTTGCTGTAATTTCTTTTCGAGACTGGCCTGGTCGTCTTTCAGGTTCTTTAATTTAGTTTCAGCTTTGGCCACCACGGATTCCTGGTCCCTTATCTGGATCTCCAGATATGCGGCTTCGATCTCGGGTAACATATTATTGAGAAATAATTTGGCCTGGCCAACATTCTCCGCATCCATTTTGATCATCGCATTCTCGTCACCTTTCAGCATGACAAGGTACATGACGGACTCATCCTCTTCTTTCCTGCTCTTACGTTCCACCTTGACGATATAATCCATCCGGTCATTGCTGATCGAGGTCACGTAGGCATTCTTAAAAACAATAAAGCCTTTGTCCTTATTGAAGATCCCTTTTTCTTCTTTGGCCTTGTAGCCCATTCTTTCCATTTTCAATACAATTGCGTTCTCAACGGCCTGTGCAGGGTAGTTATATTCGATCACGATGGCTTGTTGCTTTTTCTTATCGTACTGGATATTGCCCTCGTAAGACTGGGCTTTGGATAATACCGATACCGAAATTAAAACAAGGAGTAAAAATGTCCTTTTCATGGTAGCTGATTTAGCGGTAAAGTTAATTGGTTAAATGGTTAATTAGTTAAATAGGCTTTAAAGTGCAGGGTATCCTATAGCCGGAGCTTGCAAAATAAGAAGATGTGTAGTATCTAAGGCCTAATTAACCAATACCCAATTAACCAATTAACAATCAGTAATTCGTTTTTTGATATGCTAACAATTACTTTTGTCAGGAAATTTCCAATCCTTTGAGTGGTATTAAAAAACTGGCCGGGCAAACAATATGGTATGGAGCTAGCTCCATAGCGGCCCGTTTTCTCAACTACCTGCTCACGCCTTATCTCACCAGTATATTGCTTACCTCGGCTTATGGCGAAATGAGCCTGGTCTATTCCCTGATCCCTTTCCTCAATATCATTTTTACGTACGGGCTCGAGACCGCTTATTTCAGGTATATACAGCGAAGTGAGCAAAATGCCGATGTATATAATACCATTACGGTTTCACTGATCCTGAGTACGATTAGTTTTACCCTGTTGATGTTATTATTCAGGAAGGATATTGCTGCGATCATTTCTTTAAAAGAGCACCCTGAATACATTACCTGGAGTGCCTTTATCATTGCCCTCGATGCATTGACAACAATATCATTTGCCAAACTCCGGCAGGAAGGAAGACCTGTCAAATATGCCAGTATCCGGATCGCCGGTATACTGATCAATATTGCCGTGATCATTTTCTTTTTATCTGTTTGCCCCAGGATCGCTGCCAAGAACCCGTACAGCATATTGCTTACATTCTATGATAAAAAGATCGGTGTGGGATATGTATTCATTGCCAATCTTGTCCAGTCGGCTATTACTTTTCTTTTATTATGGAAAGAATTCTTTTCCTTCCGCTGGAAATTCAACGGGCCTTTGTGGAAGGAGATCATGTTATATTCAATGCCGCTGATCATTGCGGGGTTTGGCGGTATGATCAATGAGACATTCGACCGGATCATGCTGGGCTGGTGGTCAACCGCCAAAGATCCCAAAGTAGAAGTGGGTATTTACAGTGGTTGTTATAAATTATCGATCCTTATCACTCTTTTTATACAGGCATTCAGGTTGGGCGCCGAACCTTTTTTCTTTAAGCAGGCACAGGGAGAAAATCCGCAACGTGTCTATGCAAGAGTGATGAAATTCTTCGTGATCACTATCTGCGTAATGTTCCTTTTCGTGGCGCTCTATATGGATATATGGAAACATTTTATACAGGACCCCAAAATATGGACGGGACTAAAAGTTGTTCCAATTTTATTGCTGGCCAATATGTTCCTCGGAATTTACTATAATCTTTCCGTCTGGTATAAACTGACAAATAAGACAATGGCCGGGGCATGGATCACCATTATTGGTGCAGCACTTACTTTAGCGATCAACTATTTCTTCATCCCGAAATTTGGATACATGGCCTGTGCCTGGGCCACATTTGCCTGTTATGGTACAATGATGCTCATCTCCTTTGTATGGGGACAGAAAGAATACAGGATACCTTATGCCTGGAAGAAACTGGTAGCTTATATGGTGATCGTTGTGCTCTTATACTTTGTTCACTGGTTATTTATGAAAGCCGGTTTGGGAGTTTGGGTGAACCGCGGCTTTGCCACCATTGAATTATTTGCCTTTATCATTTTTGTGTTGAATGTGGAGAGGAAGGAGTTTCAGCGATTGCCCATCATAGGAAGGTTTCTGCGGCCTCGTCCAAGTAACGCTTAGTGCAGGAATGTATCACAAACTACGACCCAGTATGATCAGCAGCACTATCAAAACAAATCCGCCAAAAAATACCCGGACAACTTTTCTCCTGTAGGACTTGTAATGTTCCCACTCATTTTCCGGTATTTTATTATCAATATTATTAAGTGTCATCGCAATGCGCATTGCATCCCACCTTCCTACATGATTTCTTAACAGGCTATGCATTTTTATGTTGTAATAAATTGACCCTGCAGCTATCCCAGCCAGGATCAGAAAAAAAAGAAATGTCTGCAGATTCATTCAATACAGATTTACAAAAGGATTGTTCATCTTCTCAAATACACTTCACCCCAACCCTCCCTTTGAGGAGGGGGGGTGCATAGACTCCGCTAATACAATTTTACAAAGGGGTTATTCATTTTCTCAAATCCAATAGTCGTTACCGGTCCATGACCGGAATACACTTTGGTATCATCCGGCAAAGTGAAGAACTGGGTTTGGATAGTATTGACGAGTGTATCAAAATCGCCACCGGGAAGATCGGTACGGCCGACACTCAAATTGAACAATACATCGCCGCCGATGATAAAGCCACCGGCTTCATGATAAAAAGCGATGCTGCCGGGCGAATGACCGGGAACAAACCTTATTTCGAGTTCTTCCTCCCCTATTTTTATACTATTTCCTTCTTTCAAATAAACCAGGGGGCCTTCATAGTTGTCGAAAGGGAGTTGCCACATCTCCCCGGCCTGCGGGGCAAAGTCCAGCACAGGCTTTTCTTTTGCATGCAGGTAGAGATCGAGCCCCCATGTCTCATGTATGAATTTATTCCCGAATACATGATCCAAATGGCAATGGGTATTAAGCAGCAATACCGGGGTCAGACCTGTCTTTTCAATGCCCGTTTTTAATTCCTCCCGTTCTTCCGGAAAATAACAGCCGGGGTCTATAATGCAGCATTGCTTCTGTTCGTTATACAAAACATATGTATTCTCCTGGACAGGACTAAAAGTGAAAGACTTAACAGCTAACATGCATGGTTTTTTCGTACTTTTAAAATCTGGACAGTTCCCGGTCGCAAAGATAGTTCCAAATAAGCCTGCTGAGCAGGATTACTACAGTAGAAGTGTGCGACACAGGGACGATGAAAAGAATTACCAAAGCCGGCTGCCAAATAATAAAAAAGACCGATTAAATAAGTTACCCGAAACAGCAAAGCGTCTATGAAGAGAGTATCAAGCCTGATGATCGTTTGCCTTTCCGTTCTCCTGTCTATGGAAACGGCGGCCCAAGTGAACACCGTTGAATTTGGAAAGAACCGTATCCAGTACCAGAAATTCAGCTGGAAATATTACCAGACCGAAAACTTTAACAGCTATTTTAGCCAGGATGGTTTGGGCCTGGGAAAATATGTGGCCCAGATAGCCGAAGAAGAATTGCCTTCCATTGAAGAGTTTGTCGAATATGGAATGCAGCGCCGGGCCAATATCGTTATCTATAACAATTATGATGAGATGCAACAGTCCAATATCGGGCTGGGCATCGACTGGCAGAATACCGGTGGCGTCACCAAACTGGTGAACAACAAGATGATCGTTTATTTTGATGGTAACCATGAGAACCTGCGCCGCCAGATACGCCAGGGTATTGCAAAAATTTTAGTGGACAATGTCCTGTTTGGAGATGATCTGGGCGAGTTTGCCGCTAACCAGGCCTTGCTTGATCTTCCCAAATGGCTAACGGATGGTTATATCGAATATGCCGCTGAGAACTGGAGCACGACACTGGATGATGATCTTCGTTCAGCCATGCTGGCCAGTGAGTATAAGAATTTTTATCAGTTCGCTTTTGAAAAACCATTGCTGGCCGGTCATGCTTTCTGGAAATATATCGCCGATAAATTCGGTAAAAGCAAAACAACTTATTTTCTTTACCTGGCCCGTATCTATCGCAGCCTGAACAATGCGTCGAATAAGATCGCCAAAAAGAAATTCAAGGTCCTCTTGCAGGATTTCATGACCGAAGTACCGCAGGCTTATTTTAAAGATATCCGTGGCCGTCGTAATTCCCCCAAAGGACAATTATCGATCAGCGAGGATATCGGTAAAAAAGATTTTATCCGTTTTAACGCCAACCCGAATTCAAAGGCCTATACATATGCTTATGTCGAATTCAAGCAGGGTCGTTACCAGATAGTACTGGTGCAGAATTTTGTGGACCGTAAAGTATTGGTAAAGCTGGGCGTTCGTTCCCGCGAAAAAGAATTGTATCCTGTATATCCCATCCTTGCCTGGGATGGTAAAGGATCCCGGTTGGCCGTTCTGTACAATGACGAAGGCAAAACAAAATTCTTTGTGTATGATCTCGTCAACCAGAACAAACTCTGGAAACAGGAATGGGATAAGTTTGACCAGGTGCAGGATATGAAATTCATGCTGGATGCGAACACACTTTTATTAAGTGCCGTACGCAGCGGGCAAACAGATATCTATGTTTATAAAATAGACAAACAAACTTTCGAGCAGGTCACCAATGACGTGTATGATGATCTTGATCCTTCTTTTGTAGCGTTCCCCAACCGTACCGGTATCTTGTATTCAAGTAACCGCCCTACAGCACAGGCTGCCAGCAGTGATGATTCATTACCGGGAAGACATTTCAATATTTTCCTGGTTGACAACTGGAATAAATCTGAATTCAAACAGATATCCAAATTGTCCGACCTGAAATTTGGCAATGCCCGTTATCCATCTCAATACAACCAATCGCATTTCACTTTTGTCAGTGATGAGAATGGCGTGAATAACCGCTATGCAGGTTTCTTTACTACCGAAAGAGCAGGACTGGATACGCTGATCTTTATCGGCGATGAAGTGCTCCGGAACCCGCAGCAAAAAGAAGTGGACAGCTTATTAAGAGAATGGAAAAAAGATGATATCGATTCAGTAGGATATGTTTCTGTCACGCTTGATTCTTCGTATGTATTCCCCCTGACCAATTACCAGAGCAGTTTACTGGAAACAAGAACTGCCGGCGATAATCAGCAAATAAGTGAAGTGGTAAAACTGGGTGATATGAAATTATTATATCGCCTGAAGGTGGACGAAGCCACACTCAGGCGCCGCAATGTGAATGCCCGGCCAACCGAATATGTAAAAAAATTAATTGAGGAAGAAAAGAAAGCGGCGGGCAAAACATCCAGCTTTACTCCTAAATCAGATACGCTAACCAAAAAACAAAGCGACTTCTTCAACAGTGGCTTCAATGATGATACCGCAAAAAACAATCAAAGCCAGTTAGGCAACGTGGTACAGGGAGAAGAAATGATAAAAGAATCCGTGCTGAAAAAAGCCAAAGTATTTGAATACAGGCCGCCAAAATTCTTCAATGATTATCTCGTAAGTGGTTTTAATAACAATGTTCTTGTTACCCGCTTCCAGCCCTATGCAGGCGGAGCGGGCCCGATACAATTGGGTAATGGAGATCCTTTCAATGGCATCCTTCGTGTAGGGACCTCCGATCTTTTCGAGGACTGGAAATTTGCTGGTGGATTCCGGATCAGCCCGGACCTGAACAATAATGAATATATATTGACCACGCAGTACCTGAAAAAAAGGATCGATTTTGGTTTGACCTATTACCGGACCGCACAAAAAGTATTGGGACCCGATACCGTTATCAATAGCATATTGTATCTCCCGCTTACCAAAATATATACGAATCTATACCAGTTAACGCTTACGTATCCGTTCAGTAAGATCCAGAGCCTGCGGTTGAACCTTGCTTTCAGGGGAGATAAATTCGCGACACTGCTTACCGATTCGCTCTCGCTCAAAGTAAATGACAAAAAGGTCAATTATGCATTGGCCCATCTTGAATATGTTCATGACGATGCTATCACGCCTGCCACAAATATATGGGTAGGTCTCCGGTGGAAAGTATATGCTGATGTAAATGCACAGGTAAGCAAAAAAGTAGGTACCAGCAAGATCCAGGGAGGACACCCCTTCACTATGAATGTGGGATTTGATGCCCGTCATTATTTACCTATTTACAGGAATATCATCTGGGCGGTAAGAGCAGCCGGTGATTTTTCATGGGGCAAGGAAAAATTTGTTTATTATCTCGGCGGCGTTGACAACTGGATCATGTTTGGCGAAAATGAAAAGACAGATGATAACGGAAATACAACCTACCGTTATTTCAGTCCCGAACCACGGCCAGAAGGTAATTATGCATACCAGACATTGGCTGTAAATCTTCGGGGCTTTACACAAAATGTTGCCAATGGCAATAATGCATTGGTAATAAACAGTGAAGTGAGAGTGCCGGTATTTTCTTCCCTGTTCAACAAACCTATCAACAATGCTTTCCTGCGGAATTTCCAGATCGTTCAGTTCGTCGATCTCGGTACAGCATGGAATGGTAAGTTCAATAAATTGAAAAGGCCTTCTGTAACCTATGGCGCTCCGCCGGTACAGGTAAAAATAAAAACAGGTGGCCTGGGTCCTTTTGCCGGTGGTTATGGTTTTGGCGCCCGCAGTACATTGCTCGGTTATTTCCTCCGATTTGATGCGGGTTGGGAAATGGATGGTATATTCAGGGGCAAGCCGAAATATTATTTTGCGATGGGATTGGATTTTTAAGAACTCAGTTCACTCAATAAAAGAAAATGGCGAAGGGTTCCCTCTTCGCCATTTTCTTTTAGAGCGGCCCGCCCGATCCATAAAAATTATTTTTTGCAGCCCTAAAGAATTCTCCCGGTTTTTTTATAGTGAAATATAAAAACCCCATTCAACCTATTTGATTTCCTCCCCCGTTTCTCCCCGCACCGCCTCTTTTCCCTCGCTTTCCTTCCTGACTGCTTTGAAGAAAACGGGATAGCGGATAAGGATGATCAATACAGCAGAAAGCATCCCCGGCAACATAAAATCTATGGAATCCCTGTCGAGCTCATCATTAAAAAAACCACGGAACAGTAACCAATAATTAATAAAAACAACTACGGGTGCAGTTATCAGCCAGCTTATAAACTTGCCTGTATCCGGTAACGGTAATTTAGTTATTCCATACATAGCGAGAATACTGAACAGCAAGGAAGGTATGGAGAAGATGATCGAATAAACAATGAACTGTAAACTAAAACCGATCGACTCCATACTAAACGCTGCATCGGATCCAAGCAAAATGAACATCATAAAAGGATGGATCAAATTAGCGATCAGCCAGGTACCCGAAATATAGAGATACATAAGGATGATTTAACAGTTACAATTCTCAGCGAACAAATAAAAAAACAAGCTGGCAAGTACAAGGGCAGCGAGTATCCCTATGATCATTGCTGCTCTTTTTTTCCTGATCGTTATATCAAAATGAAAATATTCTTTACTGGAATTCCATTTCAGGTGAAGCACCTGCAGCAGCACAAGACCTATAGCCATGATGGGCCCTGCCAGGATAAGCATGCTGATATTAAATCCCGGCGGTTCTTTGATGCCCATGCTTTCTAAAAAAGGTGCTGATGCATCAAAAGGACCGTCGATACCTGCTCCATATTTCAGCAATGAAATAATAATTACATAGGCGGCGGGAAACAATAACAGCAGGGCGATCATATTCAGCCACCTGCCTCTTGAAGTTGTTAGTTGCATAAAAATGTTTTACAGGTGAGGGAATATTTTATTCCTGAGCTGGCTGGTGGATTCAGTCATTAAACTATTCCACTGCCAGTGATGAATGGGATTACTTTTTTTACCCAACCGGTACGCTTTCTTCATTTTTGTCCAATGTTCGGGCATGGTACAAAAACTATAGATCATGGTGGCTAAGACAGGGAACGAGATCCTTCCATTCCCCAACATGAAACTTTGCAGACAGGCTTCTCCCTCATCTGTTGTATCATATCCCAATAACACATGTTTCAGATCGTGCCGGGTATAATGCTTTAACAGAGGAAGATCTCTTTGCTCAAGGAATAAATAGAGATCGTTGCCAAGACTTCCTCCCGGTAATGCTTTTAATTGTTCCTTGCTGTACGTGAAAGAAGCCGGCTTTCGTAATCTTTTTAATAATGGCAAGGCCATTTTATGGGTCAGGAAGACCAATATGGCCGTTCTTATTTTTATTACTGTTCTTTTCATCGCTTAACATTTACCATTGCAGCTTTCTTGAGAAATACATCACCACTGCCAGTGTAATGAACAGGCCGATGCTTCCCAATAACAAAGAATAGTCCTGTAATTGCAGCAGGCTGAATATATAGGAATAGATCAGTACCAATGTGACTGATAAAATGGTCGTGGCCCTGCCTGATCTCAAAATGCTGCTGACAAACCAGGCGATCAGCCCGATGGTAGCAGCAGAAGCGATCATATACGCCGTATTAAATCCTGTGTATTCTGAAAAAGATAAAAGCAGTGTATAAAAAAGGATCAGGGCAAGTCCCACCAATCCATACTGGAAAGGATGCACTGATCTCTTGTGTGCTGTTTCTATCAGGAAAAAAGCTGTAAAAGTGAGCAGGATACATAGTAATGCATACTTGACGGTGCGAAAAGTTTTTTGGTAATCGTTCACAGGAATGAACAGGTTAACACCGAAAGATGATGCTGCCACCGAAGTTCCGGGACCTTTCGATAAGGTGCTTCCTCTTTCATTATAATTGATCTCTGCAGCAGTGGGCTCCTGCGGAAAATAATGATCGAAACGGAAAGCATTATCCGTCCATTGTTGCGGAAAACTCCGGCGGTGCGACATGCTTTTCCATGAAGCAGTGAAGCCTTTATCATTCACATCCGTTTTTTGAGGGAGCATATTGCCACTGAAACTCGGGTCCTTCCAGGCTGAACTTACATTGACTGATGTGGATCTTCCCAACGGGGTAAAAAATAATTGCTCCGAGCCATTCATATCGAGACTTGCCAAAAAATGAATATTCTTGAGCTCCTCTGTTGTGCTGATCTTTAAAGGAACGGTCATCCCATCTTCATTATCCGCAGTAGGAGATAATTCAAGTTTTTGATCATTCCAGGTGAACTGCACCTGCTCATTCAATCCTTTGTTATCGGCAACGCTGAATTGAACATAGGCTTCGTTCAGGATCAGTTTATCAGCAGGGATATTTAATTTTTCAAATGCCAGCGAATCGAATGATCCTTTCATGCTGATCTTTGTATCATATAACATCACTTTATAAATACCCCGGTGTTTCTCTCTGGGGTTCACTGTTGCATCGATAATAAGTTCGTCGGGTAAAAAATAAGCAGTATGCTTTGCGAGGTAAGTTTTGTTCGCGGTATCACCTTCTGTTTTCCAGTATGGAATAGCGATAACAGGCCCGATCAGGTTTTGCGGGCCCGCCCATTTGCTTGTTATTTCATAGGCCGCCTCCTTTTGTCTTTTTTCTCTTTCGAAGATCAGGTCCTTGACGTAGAATGTTGGTATCAGCATCAACAAGGCCATGAATCCAATGATACCACCTTTAATGAGCCATTTACTTTTCTGCCAGACTGTTTTTGCCGTCTGTTGCAAAGTCGTTTCCATATTTACATAAGTTGATTTTCCTGTTGAAGCTCCTCAAGCCTGTTTATTTTTCGCAGGCAAATACCAAGCGGTAACAATCCAATGATCCCAAATGAACAATCGATCAGTCTCCACCAGAGAGGAATGCCCCTGAAATGTCCTGCTATCAAAGCATAGGGAACAATGAGCAGGCAGGCGATCAAACCAAATTCGATCACCCATTTATTTCTTACGGGGTCACGCAACGGACCGACAAAAAGAATGGCGATAACAAAATGTGCAAAAGCCAGCCAGTCATACCCATAAAATAAGAATGGGTAACTTTTTGAAGTTTCATTGATCCCTTCATGTACTTTTTCCATCCAGGGTTGCACGAATTGTATATCCCCTGTCATCCGGTAAAGAAAATTGATACCGGATACAACCGGGATCGCCGTGAGGCCACTCAGGAACAGTACGATCATAAAGAACCACGTCAATCGTTTTATTTGCTTTTGCAATATTTCTATCCTGTTCATTTTACTCCTTTGATCATGTTTTCCAATGCACTGATATGTTCATTAAAAGCTTTTTCTCCCGGCCTGGTGATAGAATAAGTAGTATTCGTTTTTTTCCCGATAAACCCTTTTTTTACTTTGATAAAACCGTTCTCTTCCAGGTTTACCAAATGTGTAGCCAAATTGCCATCGGTTACTTCAAGCATCTGCTTGAGGTCGTTGAAGTTTATTTCTTCATTGACCATCAGCACGCTCATCACACCGAGACGAATGCGGCTTTCAAAAACCTTATTCAAACCATTGATCGGATTCTTCATAATTACTTATGACTTTCTTTCATATTTCCACCACATCACCGAACCATACACGATATGGAGCACACCAAAACCAAAGGCCCAGAAATACAACCCGTAACCAATAAAGAACATATTGATCAGCCCCAATATGATCTCGCAATAACCGAGATAGCGGATATCGGTTAATGTATACTTGCTGGCATTGACCAAAGCCAGACCATAAAAAACAAGACAGGCCGGCGCTACAAATCTCCATTCATCATAGCGCAGCATTCCGAGTACGAAGCCAGCCCCGGCTATCAAGGGGATCATCATATTCCAGGCTAATCTTTTGGAAGTATGATCCCAAAGCGGACGCCCTTGTCTCTTCGCCCTGCGCCAGGTGAGATAGAAAGAAGAGATAAACGCAGCAGCAAAGACAGCTACGCCAAGAGCGATCTGTTTTATTTTCAGCTTGCTGAATTCATCACCGGAAAAAAAACTCCGGCTCCGGTATTCTCCGTAATAGTTATCGAGAATAGTTCCCGCAATCCAGGCGCCGATAAGGGCAAAGATCCCGGCAGCGATACCGCTGAGACCACTGAGGGAAATAAAACGGCTCGACCGCTCCATGATGCGGCGGATATCTTTTATCTCCTGCAAAGAATCGGTTGATTGGTTTTTTTCTTCCATACAAAGCACTTTGTGATACAAAGTAAGTAGCATATTTATGGAAATCCAAATCTTTTTTTCCTTCTTTCCTGAAATACTTGTTAAAGCCTTCAGCCGGTTTTGCTTAACTTACTTTTCTTAAACAGTAACACATGTCTTCCCATTTTATCCTTGCCCTTGACCAGGGTACTACCAGCAGCCGCAGTATCGTCTTTGATAAACAAGGGAATATTATGGGCGTGGCCCAAAAAGAATTCAAACAGGTCTTTCCCAAAGCCGGTTGGGTAGAACACGATGCCAATGAAATATGGAGCACTCAATTTGGTACGATGGCGGAAGCAGTTGCCAAAGCAGGTATCAATATGAAACAGGTGGCTGGTATCGGGATCACCAATCAAAGAGAAACGACAGTGGTTTGGGACAGGGCGACCGGCCAGCCGGTCTATAATGCTATTGTCTGGCAGGACCGCAGAACGGCCATGTATTGTGATGAATTAAAAACAGCAGGCAAGGCTCCCGTCATACAGAAAAAAACAGGTCTTATCATTGATGCATACTTCTCGGCCACCAAATTAAAATGGATACTGGATAATGTCGAAGGCGCCAGAACCAAAGCAGAAAAAGGGGAACTCGCTTTTGGTACGATTGATACATGGCTCACCTGGAAATTGACCAATGGTGAAGTGCATGTGACCGATGTATCGAACGCATCAAGGACCATGTTGTTCAATATTCATTCATTGCAATGGGATGAAGAGCTGTTGAAACTTTTCAATATCCCTGTTGCTGTTTTACCGGAAGTAAAGCCCAGCAGCAAAATTTATGGCGTAAGCGGGAATATCATTCCTGATTCGAGAGTACCTATTGCAGGCATTGCCGGCGATCAGCAGGCAGCGCTCTTCGGGCAAATGTGCACACAACCAGGTATGGTAAAGAATACTTATGGTACCGGGTGCTTTATGCTGATGAATACAGGTGAGAAAGCGATCTCTTCAAAAAATAACCTATTGACAACAATTGCCTGGCAGGTAGATGGAAAAACAGAATATGCCCTGGAAGGATCGGTATTCATTGCAGGCGCAGTGGTACAATGGCTGAGAGATGAATTAAAGATCATACGAACATCCGGTGAAATAGAAAAATTAGCCGAACAGGTAAAAGATACGGACGGCGTTTATATCGTTCCTGCTTTTGCGGGCCTGGGTGCCCCGCATTGGAACCAGCATTCAAGAGGAAGCATTTTTGGATTGACAAGAGGAAGCAGTAATGCTCATCTCGCTAAAGCTGCATTGGAAAGCATCGCTTATCAAACTTATGATGTATTGAAAGCCATGGAAGCCGATGCGGGTATACAGATCAGGGAACTAAGAGTGGATGGCGGTGCTACGATCAATAATGCATTGATGCAGTTCCAAAGCGATATATTGAATTGCAAGGTAGTAAGACCCAAAATCACAGAAACAACAGCTCTGGGTGCCGCCTATTTAGCGGGTCTCGCTGTTGGTTACTGGAAAAATGTAAAGGACATACAGGAGCAATGGCAGGTAGATAAACAATTCTCACCGTCAATGAACGAGAAGAACAGAAATGAATTAGTGAAGGGATGGCAGAGAGCGGTGAAAGCAGCAATAGCGTGGGCAGATGCTAAATAATTCTCAATATTCAATGCTCAATGTTCAATTATCAATAAACAGCTCTGATTGAACATTGAAAATTGATAGTTGAGTATTGAACATTTTCTAAAAAATATTTTTTGAATCGCAATGAGATGATACAACAATTAGAGGCTCAGCCTGAGTGGGATCTCTGTATCATTGGCGGTGGTGCTACTGGCCTAGGAACTGCGCTGGATGCTGCATCAAGAGGATTAAAGACCGTATTATTCGAACAACATGATCTTGCCAAAGGCACTTCATCCAGGAGCACGAAACTGGTACATGGAGGTGTCCGCTATTTACAACAGGGCAATATCAAACTGGTAATGGAAGCATTGAAGGAAAGAGGTTTGCTGTTAAGAAATGCACCGCATATTGTACACAATCAAAAATTCGTCATCCCGAATTATAAATGGTGGGAGAAAACATTTTATGGCATCGGGCTGAAGATCTATGATAAGATGGCCGGTAAACTTGGATTGGGTCCCTCACAATTTTTATCCAAAGAAAGAACGCTTGAGCTGGCTCCTACCCTCGACCCTGAAGACCTGAAGGGTGGTGTGCTTTATCATGATGGGCAATTTGATGATGCAAGACTCGCCATCAATATCGCACAAACAGCCGTGCAGTACGGGGCGGTGGTATTAAATTATTTTCCTGTTGCAGGTCTTTTAAAAATGAACAAAAAAACCTGTGGCGTCTGGGTAAAAGATGCTTTTACCCATAAAGAATATGAAGTAAAAAGCAAAGTAGTCATTAATGCCACCGGGGTTTTTACAGATGGTATCATGAGAATGGATGACCCCGAACATGAGAACATCATTAGTCCAAGCCAGGGAATACATTTGGTAGTAGATAAGGAATTTCTTCCTGGTGATACAGCGATCATGATCCCTAAGACAGATGATGGAAGGGTACTGTTTGCCGTGCCATGGCATGATAAAATTGTTTTGGGCACTACCGATACTGCTGTAAATAATATTTCTACTGAACCGGTGCCGCAACAGCAGGAAATAGAATTTATTTTAAAACATATTGGCCGCTACCTCAGCAAAGACCCGCAACTAAGCGATGTGCGAAGCATGTTCGCCGGTTTAAGGCCGCTGGTAAAAGCAAAAGGAAAAAGAACAGCGGCTTTATCAAGAGAACATTTTATCACTGTTGCAGATTCAGGATTGATAACGATCACTGGTGGCAAATGGACCACGTACCGGAAGATGGCAGAAGATGTGGTTGATACAGCTGTTAAAACATTTGATCTCGCCGCAAAAGGCTGTATCACAAAAGACCTGGCATTGAATGGTCATGACCAGGCAGTACCTCCCGCTGAAATAAGTTTGCTTGCTGATGAAACAATAGCAGGGATAATAAAAAGATCGGTCAATGATGAAATGTGCATGACCATTGAAGATCTTTTGGCGAGAAGAACGAGGCAGCTCTTATTGGATGCGAAAATTGCGATGGAGAAAGCTCCTGCTGTAGCCAGGATGATGGCCACCGAAATGAATAAAGACAATAACTGGATCATAGAACAAATCAATAACTTTAATCTCATTGCAGGAAATTATTTACCAAAACCAAACTGACACTTTATGCATTCTCTTTTTTTTACTGAATTCGTCGGCACAGCTATCCTGATCGTTTTAGGCGCCGGCGTTGTTGCCAATGTTGTTCTCAGCAAGACAAAAGGAAATAACAGCGGTCTGATCGTTATTGCATTTGGCTGGGCCATGGCTGTATACATTGGTGTGTCCGTATCCACATCAATGAGTGGACTCGGACACTTGAACCCTGCCGTTACGATCGCGTCTGCTCTCCTCTCTACCCATGCCGATATTAATGTTGTCATTGAAATGATCGCTGGGCAAATGTCCGGAGCCATCCTCGGATCCTTTATCGTTTATGCTGCATACAAACAACATTTTGATGCTACCGAAAACAAAGACCTTAAGCTTGGTGTATTTGCCACGGCCCCTGCGATCAGGAATCCATTTTGGAATCTGGTAACTGAGATCATCGGTACATTGATACTCGTACTCGGCGGTCTTATGCTATCTAAAGAAGAAAGCGGCGCTACACGATTGGGTGCATTACCTGTTGGTTTATTAGTGTTGGCCATTGGTCTTTCATTAGGCGGCCCGACGGGTTATGCGATCAATCCTGCAAGAGATCTTGGTCCCCGCATTGCTCATTTTATTTTACCGATAAAAGATAAAAGGGACAGCGACTGGAGTTATAGTTGGGTCCCCGTTTTAGGACCGATCATTGGTGGTTTGCTGGCTGTCCTCTTTTTTAAACAATTCTGATATGAAAAACATTTTTCTATTGTTTATTGCCAATTGCCTGTTGCTGATTGGAATGAAAGCACAGGATGCAGAAGCCAAACTAAAGGAATTGAAAATAGAATTACCCACGCTGGGTAAGCCGATCGCTAATTATGTGCACGTGGTGCGAAGTGGAAATTTATTATTTCTTGCGGGGAAAGGACCATCCAAAACGGATGGAACTTATATCACCGGCAAAGTTGGAAAAGACCTTACGCTTGAACAGGGACAAGAAGCAGCAAGACTAACGGCGATCAATCAACTCGCCGTATTGAAAGCAGAGTTGGGCGACCTGAATAAAGTAAAACGTATCGTCAAAGTATTGGGCATGGTGAATTGCGAAGGAGATTTTAAAGATCATCCCAAAGTGATCAACGGTTTTTCTGACCTGGTGGTACAGGTATTTGGTGAAAAAGGAAAACATGCCCGTTCTGCGGTTGGTATGTGTTCCTTACCGATGAATATGGCGGTGGAGATCGAGTTGATAGTGGAAATAGAATGATTTAAAATAAGCCTGGTAACAAATACTTACTCGTTTTCCAGGTCTTCAAGCCACTTTAAATAAGCTTTAAAGGTTTCATCGGTCTTTTTTGGATCAAACTCCCCCTCCCAGTAAACACCGGTTACCTCATGGCTGCTGTTCATATCCTTTGTATTTAGTGAGTAGGGACCCGCCACACCCAAATAATGAACATTCTCCACTCCTTCGGTAAAACTTACCTTGTACAGGTAAAATTTTTGTTGTTTGCCTTTATACAAAACTGTTCTCTCACCAATGCTCGTGATCCCATCCGGAACATACTCATCCTCCGATCCATAAGAAAAAAGCTTACTGGCGCCAAGTTGTTGCTGCGAAAGATAGCCGGCAGGGAAAAGTTTCAGTTTATTGATCCGCTTCAGCTGATCATATAACTCATGACGGTACTCATCGGTCAATGCAAAAGTCAGGTAATTCCTGTTATCAACCGGCAGGTTATTCTCCAGCATAGCGATCATGGTCCTGAACTTCAGCTCCCGGTTATCGAATTTGGAAAACCGTGTTAACAACGGGTTTGATTCACTTGTATTAATGATCCCGAGCAGGCGGATAATATCTGTATATGAATAAGCGGCGTCCTCGATATCCAGTTTGTCTTTTCCCAGTTCCCTTTTGGCTGTCTCGATAAAATATTTTCCATATTCCTTTACCAAAGCTTTTGAAAGCAGGTTACTATCGACAAGGGTGATAGTAAGCCCGCATATACTCTCCCACATTTCTTTTGTTGCGGCCAGCTTTATGATTTCCGGGAATAAAGTGCCTGTCAGTTTCAGCGAATCATAGAACCCGGTGGCAAAATATTCCGGCCGGCCGGTCTTGAAAGGATACTGCACAAGAAATTCTTTGAGCACTTTGTAAGATTCAGCTGTTTTGATATCCGACAAATGAGAGATCACAAATGGTTTAATGTATTCATCCCCCGACCCTATCGCGGCAGAATTGTTTTTTATGAAATCAACCATGCTATGTTCGCTGCTGTCAAGTTCTTCGATCTTGTCAAATATTTTTTTATTCAGGTTATTGTAATAGCCGGAATCGAAATCCGGGTAAATTTTCAACGCCATTCTTTGCAAGGCCGGCAGATCCTGTTTAGTGAAGTCAAGATAATCCCACCAATGCCTGACCTGTAATGTGGTACTTTCATCAGCCGTCTTCATCGCATCCGACAATTGATCCATTTTCGTTGTGGTCCTGTCCTGTTCTTTTTTTTCATTGATCACTTTGAAATCATCAAAGAAGCGTTCATATCTCCCGGGAAGATCCTGTTTTGCGAAATAGCCGAATACTTCATAGAATTCATCACCGTTTATGATCAACCTCACTTTTTTCACTATATGATTGCCCTCGTTGACTATTGTAAAGCGGGCAATCTTCATCGGGCCAATTGTTTCTGTTTGATAATCTGCCAGAGAATCAACCCATGTCGTATGCTGCCTGGCCCTTGTATGCAGGAAGCTGGTATCAGCACCATACCATAACCATTGCGGTAACCTGGTCCTGTCAACATACCCGGAAACCGCGGCAAGTGTATCATACATAATGAACCGGGTCATCCCGGGAGTCTTATCATCTTCGCTCACATCAACTTCTTTTATTCCAAACGGGCTCATTGTATTGAATGAACCATCGGGTGAAGTGACCCTTTTCAATTCCGGCTTATCATAGGGTAATAAGCGGAATGAATTCAGAAAACGTTTTCCATGTGTCATGCCCGTGCCCCTGGGCGGATAAACCGCGTATATATAATAATAGATGCCGCCGCGCTTCACGGACAGTATACTTGTCTCGATCATTTCTCCCTGTGCTTTCCCGGTCATCGACAAACGGTAACCCGGGTACCCGTTTACGGTAATGAAGGAAGAATCGGTAACCACAGCCTCTTCCATTTTGTCTTTCAAATTATTTTTGATACCGATAAAAGCCGTAGTGTCATCACCCTGGTCATACATTCCTTCTTTCATCAGCCATACGACCATTCCATAAAATACCTGGTTGATCATATCTACTCCCTGCCAGGTATAAGATACCCTGCCCTCATCAGAGATCACATCCTTCGTTTCTTTGGGCTTTAGGGGTATCTCGACAGAAAAAGATTGGGCAGGAAGATCCAGGCGGGTCCATACCGTTTCCTGCTTATCCGGTCTTTTAAAATTTTTATTGTAGGAAAAGGATTGAAAGAATTTATCGGTCTCGGATTCGTTCAATGATTTTTCCGTCATGGCAAAAGCCATATTCATGATCAGCATTTCACGTTCCGGGATGAATACCTGCATCCGCATCTCCCCTTCATCTGTACTCATCCTGTATTCTCTTCCTTCAAGACCATTGGCCATTATCTTTTTCTCCTTCATTACTTCGCCCTTAGCGCTATAGCGTTCTTTTAAACTATTAAAGAGACTGTCGCTGCTGAGTTGCTTTCGCTCTTCGGGCAGGGAGATACCGATCGTCATATAGACCTTCATATAAGCGATATCGAAGAATACTTTCATCTCCAGGCCCATTTGCTCGAACATTTCAATGCCTTCTGCAATGCCCGGCATTTGTAAATTATAACTGCTGTCTTGGGTAGCAACAGGGAACCACTCGCCACCGCCTGATTTTGATGAATACTTATCGGGGTTTACTTTTTTAGAAGAGATGACCGGCGTCACAGTAAAGCCGCGGCTCCTGAGCATTGCAATAACACCCGAATCACCGGGCAGGTGGGCCGCCCCTACAGCAAACAATGTACTCCGGATAGCTGAAAGGCTGTCCATACGAAGAGCCATCTTTACGTTCCGCTTTATCATGATATAATCTTTCTTACCATTTTCGCGGTACATAAAAGCATCGATGGTATCCAGTTTCTGGTCGGTATAAACTTTTATGAACCAATCAAGGCTTCCACGATAGTAATTATCATCAAATAAAGCCAGCTGGATCTTTTCTTCTATATCATCATCCATATGTTCCAGCTGATCCTCGATATCTTCGATACCACCGACCCATTTCCCCTGTTTGCGGGCCTGCCCGAATAACCAGGCGTCAAGAAATGTAGGCATGTCACCTTTCTTAAACATATCGACCTGGAGCTTCGATTCTACTTCATCGAGATCATCGACGGTAAGTTTATCAGCTTTCCTTCCAAACTTTTCTTCAAGCCTGTCTTTGTACAGTTTCCAGGTCTCTTCACTCACCCTGTCTTTGATCCTATCAGGTTCTTTTGATTTTTTTTCTTCATCTTCCCTGATGAAGAAGTTGATCATTTGGGTACCCAACCTGTTCATATCAAGTTCCGCAGCAAATCCTTCTGTTTGTTCCAGCGCCCGGTAAACGGAATCTCCTAATTGAAAGACCTTTCTATCCGTCAGGTGCATGGTGCCATAGAGATAAGATGGTTTTTTTAGCCCCTTGCCTGAAATACGCCAGAGCAATGTATTGCTGAGTTTGTTCTCCTGTGCAAGAATATTACCGGCTGTTGCCAATACGAGGACGAATAGAAACCATTTTTTCATGTCACTTTTTTATTAAGCTAAATGTAATTTAATGCGCTGATAATACTCCCCGCTGCCCGCTTAATTTGATCTTCCCCGATCATCAATGGCGGAGAGATACGCAAACAGGCCGGGGCAAATAAAAACCAGTCGGTCATGATGCCATTTGCAATACAGGTATCGATGACCTTCTTATTCGTTTCAAAAGAGTCAAATTCAACAGCCATCCATAGGCCAAATGAACGAACAGATCTTATGGCGGGATGAGTAAGTAAGGACCGGAACAATTCTTCTTTCTTTTTTACATCACCGGTCATTTTTTCATCGATCAAAACTTTCATTGCAGCCATTCCCGCAGCGCAACAAACAGGATGACCGCCGAAAGTAGTGATATGACCCAGCACCGGGTTCTCTGTAAAAGCATCCATCAATTTTTTATCAGCAATGAATGCACCAAGGGGCATACCACCTCCCAGTGCTTTTCCCAATAATAAAATATCAGGGACGATATCAAAGTGTTCAAAACCCCAGAACCTGCCGGTCCTTCCAAAACCGGTTTGGATCTCATCCAGGACCAGGAGCGTTCCTGTCTCTGTGCATTTTTTTCGCAATGCCTGCATCCATTCTTTGGAGGGGACTACGATGCCCGCTTCGGCCTGTACCGTTTCAGCAACAACGCAGGCCGTATGTCTTCTTATCTCCTTTAATGAATCAAATGAATTGTATTCCAGGTGCAGCACATCCGGTAATAATGGACGAAAAGCATTACGCCAGTATTCATCTCCCATCAGGCTCAGCGCTCCTTGTGTAGAGCCATGATAGGAATTATTGAAAGCAATGATCTGTACTCCACCTGTTACTCTTTTCGCCAATTTCATAGCTCCTTCCACTGCTTCAGCGCCTGAATTGGTGAAATAAACTGAATTGAGTGAGGAAGGTAAATGATCAGCCAGGAGTTTAGCGTATTGCACCTGCGGTGATTCGACAAATTCTCCATAGACCATTACGTGCAGGTAGGCATCGAGTTGTTTTTGTATGGCCCCGATCACCTGCGGGTGCCGGTGACCCACATTGGCCACGCTGATACCACCGACCAGGTCGATATATTCTTTTCCATTCACATCGTACAGCAAACAACCTTCTGCCTTTGCAATTTCAAAAGCCATGGGTGAAGGAGAGGTTTGCGCCACATGTTGTAGAAAAATTTCCCGCTGGTTCATTTTAGCAAAGAACGCAAAGGTTGAGAGCATTTCAAACTTTCGCTTTAAACCCACCCCGATAAAAAATCTTTTTATGTAAAATGTTTTACCCCTCCCGGGAGGGGATGGAAAACTCTGTCAATTAGAAACACAAAAAAGAAATTAATTAATTTGCGAGACTTCCCCTCCCGGGAGGGGCGAGTTAAGTAAAATGTATTGCTTTGAGAAGCGGGGTGGGTTGCCGAGCAGCGAACAGAACGATGAAGAGTCCCGCATATTGCGGGAACGAAGCGGATAGTAGTACTGTCGCTGGTCCAATATTTTTAATCATTAATTTTTAATTATTAATTGCATGCCCCTCATACTTCCTGTCGAAGACAAACACCCCCAATTTGGCAACAATTGTTTCATTGCCCCCAATGCCACGATCGTTGGTGATGTGATCGCCGGTGACGATTGCAGTTTCTGGTTCAATACGGTTGTACGCGGTGATGTAAACTTCATTAAGATCGGCAACAAAGTGAATGTACAGGATGGAGCCTGCATCCATTGCACCTTCCGGCGCTATGGCACAACAATTGGAAATAATGTTTCAATAGGTCATCATGCTATCGTACATGGCTGCACGTTGCATGATAATGTGCTGATCGGGATGGGAGCGATCGTAATGGATAATTCGGTTGTGCACAGCAATACCATCATTGCAGCGGGTGCAGTAGTATTGGAGAATACGATCTGTGAAGCCGGGAGCATTTATGCCGGGGTGCCGGCCAAAAAAGTAAAGGATATTTCCGAAGAGATGATACAGGGTGAGATCAACCGGATCGCCAATAATTATGTAAGGTATGCGGATTGGTTCAGAGGAAAGTCGTGAGTCGGGAGTCCTTAGTCGTTAGCCAGGTTTCGAAGGAAATGATTGAACGTAAAGCTCTTGACTCAAGACTAACGACTAATGACTATCGACTGGAAAGCGTAGCTTTACTATGGTATAAACAATTAATTTGAACTAATTTAGTAAGGTAAAAACCACTTGCTATGAAAAGCCTCCGACTTCTGACCATCGCACTGGGCGTTATGCTCCTGCTTTCATCCTGTAAATTATTTGGCAACCTTTTTGGCGGTAAGCAAAAGACCGGTTGTCCGAGTAATGGCAAAAATGTGGGTGCCGAAAAGATACTAAGCGGCGATCCAAAAGCTACAAAGGATGCTAAAAAAGCAAAAAAATTCAAAAGTTAACGTGCTTTTCATGCAGCTAAAAATTATACCACCCGGTCTTATGAAAAAACATAAACACCTTTACTATGAGCCTCACCCTACGAACCAACCTTGGCTGTACAGAAGCAGTCATTGCAGATGACGGCGGATTGAAACAATTCTACCGCGTTGCCAATATCCTGAGCCAGGATTTTGACATTAAGTTTTCCAACAAAGAAGACGATTTTGATACCATTGACTGGGAGTTCCGGTTCAAAGGTCATAACCTGACCCTCCACTACAGTATCTACAATGGTATCTCGCTGTTCCCCACCAAAACCCGTGATGCCCTGAGCAAGGACAACAAGGCGGTAGTGGAACTGGCTGGTGTCCTGGAAGGAAAACTGTTTAGCGGCGATCAGCGGAATATTGCATGAAGCAGATGATAGATGATAACTAAAAGATAGTAGTTATCGTGCTATCCTGCATTTGCTAATCTTCGCAATCATCTCCCTTTTGCATATTTTTGGAGCCCGGCTTCAGTGCTGCTAGTATTCTGTTCGTGCCGTTGGCGAAACTTTAGTAGTGTATCAGTTTGAAAATATTATCACGCAGAGGGCGCAGGGAGCGCAGAGAAAATATTAATAACCAGTCTCTGCGTGCTCGGCGTTCTCTGCGTGAAATTCATAATGATACATTACGGAAACTTTTCATCATCTTTAATTCTATCAGCCAGTGGTTAATAGCAAATATTTTAAGCCAACTATTATCTATTATCTTTTAGTTATTATCTGCTAATAGCTTTTCTCCTCTATCGAATCCAGTATCCCCGCGTAGCTCACATACCTGTCTTCATTTATTTCGCCATTTACTACCGCTTCCTTGATCGCACAACCCGGCTCGTTGAAGTGCAGGCAATTATTGAATTGACAATTATTTAATCTGTCCCTCATCTCGGGAAAGTAATGCGAGAGTTCCTGTTTATCTATATCCACCAAACCAAATTCACGCATGCCGGGTGTATCGATGATCCGGCCGCCGAAAGGGAGATCAAACATTTCCGCAAAAGTGGTCGTGTGCTGCCCTTTTCCACTCCAGCCGCTGATATCACCCGTCTTTAAATTCATTTTCGGGAAGATCACATTCAGCAAAGATGATTTGCCTACTCCGCTGTGACCGCTTATTAAAGTGGTCTTGTCTTTCAGCAACTCCATGATATCATCGACCCCTTCGTTTTTTTCAGCGCTTACCAAAAACACTTTATAGCCAACAGCTTCATACATTGCTTTCCATTGCTCATATTTCTCCAGTTCTTTCTTCTTGTACAGGTCCGACTTATTAAAAACGATAAATGGTTTTACATGATACATTTCAGAAGCCACAAGGAAACGGTCGATAAATCCCTGGGAAGTGCGGGGCTCTTTGATGGTGGCCACCATCATGGACTGATCAAGATTGGCGGCTACAATATGATGTTGGTGTTTGTGCCGCGGGGATTGCCGGTTGATATAATTATGGCGTTCCTTTATCTCATTGATCACGGCCGCGGCTTCCGAATTATCTTCCAGTTCCATCTCCACGATATCCCCGACCGCAACAGGGTTGGTAGATGTGATATCATCGATCTTCATCACACCTTTCATCCGGGCATTATGAAATTTTCCCGCTTCATCTTTTATGATATACCAGCTCCCGGTGGATTTATATACAACTCCTTTCATTGCCACGAAATTCACGAAATAACACGAATAAGCATCAATAAATATCAGGGGAACTTCCTGAATACAGTAAAGCGGAGTAATACTTCCAGTAACAGGAAGCCTAATGCAGCCAGTACAAATGGCAAATATCTTTCTTCATAACGCCGGGTAGAGATGATCTCGACCTTTGTTTTTTCCAGCTGGTCGATCTGGCCATAGATATTTTTCAAGCCTTCCTTATCGGTTGCCCGGAAATATTTTCCGCCGGTCTCGTTGGCTATCTTCTGCAATAGTTCAACATCGATAAAATCGATAGCCGGATTTTTCTGGCCCGGTTTGGTACCCGCTCTCTCAACAATGGTAGAAGGCATGGCGCCCATCCCGATCGAATACACTTTCACTCCTTTTGATTTGGCGATCTCCAGTGCTGTCAACGGATCGATCAGTCTTGTTTCCGGCGGGTCTTCTTTACCATCCGTCAGTAAAATGATCACTTTGCTTTTCGACTGGCTCTTTGACAAACGATCGGCTGCTGTGGCCAGGCCTTCACCGATCACCGTTCCATCATCCAGGTACTTGCGGCTCTCGAGCGATTCTATTTGTGCGATCAGGGTGTTCCTGTCCGTAGTGATCGGGCATTGCGTAAAAGCTTCTCCCGAAAAAATAACAAGACCGATCCTGTCAACAGGCCGGCTTCGTACAAATTCCACGGCAACTTCTTTCGCCACATCCATCCTTGAAGGCAAAATATCCCTTGTGCCCATACTGCCACTTACATCGATGCACAATACAATATCGATCCCCTCTCCTTCTGTTCGCTGTTCATCATTTCTTTTTTGTGGTCTTGCCATTACCAATATCAAACAACCCAGGGCAAGCAAACGAAGAACGAACGGAAGATGCCTGAACCTGTTCTTCCAGGATGAAACAGTAAAAGCATGCGATGAGGAAACTTGTATGGAAGACTGTCCCTTGCTATATTTTTTAACGTACCAGAATATCAATATGGGCAGCAAGGCAAATAGTGCCAGCACCAGCGGGTAAGCAAAACTTATATTTTTAAGCCAGTTGTATAACATACCCTCTTATATCTTTCCCGGAGGGAGGACCTGCGCCTCCGATTTTTCGATCGTAATAATTGAATTCTTTATCGTATCAAAAGCATTTGTATCATCTTCTTTTGACGGGACATATTTCGCAAATTTTACAAAATCACTTAATCGCAATGCCTGCGTCAGTTTATCAAATTGATCTTTTCCGAGATCGAGTCCTTTTAATTGCAGGACAAGATCATCGGTTGTTTTTTGCAATGACAATAATCCTTTTCTCCTGTACACATATAACCTGAAGATGCCGGTCAATTTTGAATACCATGTCTTGGTATCTGGTTTTGACCGTTGTAATTCATCCAGTTCTTTCAGGGCTTCATCATATGCATCCAGGCTTGCTTTTGGTATCTCTGTTTTAACAGGAGCCGGTTTCTTCTTCCTTAAAAAATAAATAAGGGCCAATAACACAAGAAGACCACCGCCGGCAGCATACCACCACCAGGGTGTTTTCTTTGCAGGCTTTACTTCGATGATATCTTTTATATCATGATAATCCTGGTTGGGATCGAAGTCGGAGAACATTACATCAACAGGGATCGTATCTGTCTGGACCCTTTGACCCAGGTAATAAGCGGGAATGACCCAATGACCTGAATCAAAACTGGTGATGGTATAAACTGCTTTGATCGAAGTGTTTCCATTCTCAGTGGTTGAGTCGATTGCTGGCTGTTTCAGCATTTCAAAATGAGGGATACTGTCTATAGTGACGGGTGTGACAGTTCCGGCAGGGAAACTCATTTCCAGCGTGAAGCGTATCGGTTCGCCGATCAATATCTTGTTTTTATCGATCGCAGATCTTATGGACACCTTATTCTGCGCCACCAGTCCCGGGGATGCGATCAAAAAAAACAATGAAAATATTATTTTGGAAAAATTCATTTGGATGGTTCAGTCATTTATGATCAGCGGTTACGGCTGATAAAAAATTTCTTCAGCACTTTGACATAATCCTCGTCTGTCCGTATATGCAGCAATTCGCTACCCGCTTTTTTAAATGTTTGTGTGGAGTAATCTGTCACCCGGAAAAACTCCTGTTCATAACTGTACCGGACAAAACTGTCGCTGCTATCTACCCATTTTGTTTTATTACTCTCCGCATCCTGCACCTGCAGCAATCCCGCATCCGGTAACTGCAGGTCCATCTTATCATAGAGTTTGATACCCGTCACATCGTGTTTTTTGGATGCGATGCGCAAAGCATCTTCATAATTCGCATCCAGGAAATCGCTCAGGATAAAAGCAATACTTTTCTGCTTGGTAGAGTTAGTGAAGAAGCGCAGGGCCTTACTCACAGCCGTTCCTTTTCCCTTTGGCTCCTTACTCAGCAATTCCCTTACAATATATAAGGCATGCTGTCTTCCTTTTTTGGGAGGGATATAGGCTTCCACTACATCGCTGTAAAATATCACCCCCACTTTATCTGCATTATTCACCGCAGAAAAACTCAATACCGCCGCGATCTCTGTAATAATATCTTTTTTCCTTGCATGTACCGTTCCAAATAAAGAGCTATTACTGATATCAACCAGCATCATTACCGTCAACTCTCTTTCTTCTTCGAATAATTTACTGTAAGGATGACCAAATCTTGCCGATACATTCCAGTCGATAAAACGGATATCATCACCGGCCGCATATTCTCTCACTTCTTTAAATGACATTCCCTTTCCTTTAAAGGCACTATGGTATTCGCCTGTAAAAAGATCGCTGGTCAATTTCTTACTCTTGATCTCCAGTTGACGAACCTTCTTTAATATTTCCGCTGTTGTAAGCAAATTATGAATTTTGAATTATGGTACATTTATCTTTTTAAGAACATCCTCGATCACATCTTCCACATTCACACTTTCAGCTTCTGCCTCATAGGTAAGACCAATACGATGACGCAACACATCCTTACAAATACTTCTCACATCTTCCGGGATGACAAACCCTCTTTTATTCAGGAATGCCTGTGCTTTGGCTGCCAGGCCCAGGTTGATACTTCCTCTCGGTGAGGCACCATAAGAGATCAGGGGTTTTAATTTTTCCAATTGGTATTTTTCCGGGGTCCTTGTAGCAAATACAATATCTAAAATATATTGTTCGATCTTTTCATCCATGTATATCTCTCTTACGAGATCCCGGGCATTTAACACTTCCTGTACAGAGACCACTTGTTTTACCGAAGGTGCTTTTATTCCCTGTACATTCTGACGGATGATCATTTGTTCTTCCCTGATGCTCGGGTAATCAACGATCACTTTCATGATAAAACGGTCCACCTGCGCTTCGGGTAAGGGGTAAGTTCCTTCCTGTTCCAATGGATTTTGCGTAGCCAATACCAGGAAGGGTTCATCCAGCGGGTAAGTTGTATCACCAATAGTGACCTGTCTTTCCTGCATGGCTTCCAGCAATGCGCTTTGCACTTTTGCAGGAGCCCGGTTGATCTCATCCGCCAGAATAAAATTGGCAAAGATGGGTCCTTTACGAACGATGAATTCATTCTTCTGCTGGTTGTAGATCATTGTACCGATCACATCGGCCGGCAGCAGGTCAGGTGTGAATTGAATGCGGCTGAATTTTGCATGAATGGATTGTGCCAGTGATTTAATGGTTAAGGTTTTGGCCAAACCCGGTACACCTTCCAGCAGAACGTGCCCGTTGCTCAGCAAACCGATCAATAAGCGATCAAGCATATGGCTTTGTCCAACGATCACATGATTGATCTCCTGTTTCAGTTTGTCGGTGAATTGACCTGCGTGGCTGATCCGGTCATTAAGAAGCCTGATGTCTTCGGCGGTTTTTAACATAATTGACTATTGAGATTTAAAAATACGAATTGGACTAAAGCAAATCGTTTGCCGTTATTACCAGTGACGGAAAATACCGGTCATTTTTGCGTGGTTTTGCCTTTAATTCTATGAAAAGATTGCCTATTTTGCGTGATAATCCATTTAATTATGAAAAAGCAACTCTACTTTCTTTTTGCGATACTTTCATCAACAGCTATATTTTTTTCAGCCTGTGGTAAAGACGATGATCCGGCTCCTGCTCCAACGCCTAAAACCAAGACCCAATTGATCATGCAGGGATCGTGGAGTTTTGATAAATTTTTCCAGGGAACCACGGATATATCAGCTTTTGTGAATGCTTGCTATAAAGACAATGTCGTTACATTCACTTCAAGTACAGCCGGTACAATACAAAACACCGTAGTTTGCACACCAACTGACAATACTCCTGCCACATTTACCTGGAGTTGGAATACTGGTGAAACAGTGTTACAATTGAATGCCCCGCTATTCCCGGGAGGTACAGGAAATTTTAATTTGGTGAGTTTAACTGAAACAGCCCTGGTGATCTCGCAGGTTGCGAATTTCGGTGCCCCTGGTGATCCGCAGACTTACACATTCCATTACAAACACTAAGAGATTTTAGGTTTTGATTTTAGATTATCGTGATATGCAGCAATCCAAAATCTAAAAACAAAAATCCAAAATAATCAACTAAGGTATTTCCCAACTATCGGCACCCGTCTGCCTACTCCAAATGCTTTAGGTGAGATACGGATGATCGGGCAGAACTGGTTGCGTTTATATTCATTCACATTTACCATTTTCAATACCCGGTCAACCAATGCTGCATCAAAACCCATGGCTTTGATCTCATTGGGACCCTGTCTTCTCTCGATGTATTGATATAAGAGTTTATCGAGTACAGCATACTCAGGCAATGAATCAGTATCTTTTTGACCCGGTCTTAATTCCGCCGAAGGAGGTTTTGTGATAATATTTTTCGGGATGATCTCTTTATCCCGGTTGATATATTCTGCCAGTGCATAGATCTGCATCTTGTAGCAATCGCCTAATACACCAAGCCCTCCGGCCATATCGCCATACAATGTCCCGTAACCTGTTGCCAGTTCGCTTTTATTGGAGGTGTTCAATAAGATATAGCCAAACTTATTGGCTATTGCCATCAGCAGGTTGCCTCTTGTTCTTGCCTGTATATTCTCTTCGGCCAAACCAAATGGCGAATCTTTATAAATAGGTTTCAGTTCGGTCAGAAAACTATCATAGATATTTTTTATCGGGACAATATCATATGGATTACCAAGATTCTTACTCAATTGCTCAGCATCGCTCACCGAATGACCTGTTGAATACTGCGAAGGCATCAATACAGCCCTTACATTTTCTTTTCCCAATGCCGTACAGGCGAGTGCAATGGTTATTGCACTGTCGATACCACCGCTGCTTCCAATGATCGCTTTTGTAAAACCCATTTTGGAGAAATAATCCCGGATGCCCAGTATGATCGCATCATGTATCTCTGCCGTACATAAATGATGTTCCAGTTCTAATGGAACCAGTTCAGCGTCGGGCAGGTCTTTTGCATATGCTTTTACAGGAAGATTGAATGTGCCGTCATCTTTTAATTCAAATACTTCTATTGCTTCTTTGAACAAAGGCAATTGGCTGATAAGATTTGCATTCTTATCAAAGACCAGTGAACCGCCATCGAAAACGATCTCCGTTTGACTGCCAACACCATTGCAGTACAACATCGGCAATTGATATTTCTGCACATTTAATTTAACCACCGCTTTGCGGTCCTCTACATGTGTATAATCAAATGGAGAAGCGGAAAGATTGAGCATGATATCCGGCTTTACCTTCATCAGTTCATCCATCGGGCAGTTCCTGTATAAAGGATTATCGCCAAGGTTCCAGATATCCTCACAGATGGTGACGGCTAATTTTTTTCCTTTGAATTCAATGATGTTCCAGTCGTAGGCCGGTTCGAAATACCGGTACTCATCAAACACATCATAGTTGGGCAGGCATGTTTTATGGACAGTAGTTTTTACTTCTTTATTGTATAAAAAATAAGCGGCATTAAAAAGGTCCTTGCCTTCCCGCACCGGGTTTACTTCAGGTGCTCCTACCAATACGGCGATCGTGTCGGCATGTTGCTTTATCTCATCAATGGCCCGGTAACTTTTTTTGATGAAGTCATCAAATTCCAGGAAATCTCTTGGCGGGTATCCGCATACGCAGAGTTCTGAGAACAATACCAGGTCAGCTCCCTGTTCCTTTGCCCACTTAATTCCTTCAATGATCTTCCGGGTGTTTTGTTCAAAATTGCCGATATGATAATTCTGCTGCGCTAAGGCGATCTTCATTCCACAAAGATAATTAGCTAATTTGGCAATTTGACAATTCGACAATTATGGTAAGCTCATTAGCACATTGTCAAATTGACGAATTGGCTAATTGTCAATAATTTTACGGCTACAACAATTTTGAACCCTTTTCGTTTACAATAACTATGAAAAAAATACTTTTCGTTTTACTCGCTTCTGTTTCCTTATTTGCCTGCAACAAAAAGAAAGGCATCCCGGATGTATCAGCTATAAAAGTGAATATTCCCATCGAACGTTTTGACGAAGCCTTTTTCACTGTGGATACCACAAACATGGCAATGGAAGTGTACAGATTGAATGGCCAGCATCCCGGTTTTTTTGGAGATTTTATGCAGGAGATATTGGGCGTGAACGGCGCTTATACTGATAGTAATACGGTCCGGGTAGCAAAAAATTTTTTTAAAGGCTATATCTCTATTTATGATTCACTACAATTAAAATACAAAAATGTCGACTGGTTGAAAAAAGATCTGCAGAAAGCATTCCAATTCGTCAAGTACTATTTTCCGAACTATAAGACTGGTAATGCTGTTTTATTCATCGGCCCTTTCGATGCACCGGGTGTTGCTACTACAGCCAATGGTTTAGCGATCGGGCTCCAGCAATTTGCAGGAAAGGATTTTTCTGTTTACCAGGTTCCTGAAATGGTTGAAATGTTTCCATATTATATTTCCCGCCGCTTTGATAAGGAATATATCACTGCGAATTGCATGAAAGCCGTTGTGCTTGAATTATTCCCTGATCCAAGCGGAGGTAAACCATTGGTGGAGCAAATGGTGGAGAAAGGAAAACAATGGTGGTTGCTTGATAAATTTTTACCAACAACATCTGACTCTGTCAAAACCGGTTATACAAGATCTCAGTTGGAATGGTGCAAAAGAAATGAAGGAGTGATATGGAGCGAGATCATAAGAAATGTGGATCTGAACTCGATCAACCCCGTGGATATACAAACCTATATTGGTGAATCGCCATTCACGCAGGGTTTCTCTCCGGAGAACTCTCCCGGTAATTTGGGTCAATGGATCGGTTGGCAGATCGTAAAAAAGTTTGTTTCAAAAAATCCCGGGATGAAACCGGAAGAGATTATGAAAATGGATGCGAGAAAGATCCTGGATGTTGCGAAATATAAACCGAGATAGATCAATTTCCTTTAAAAGGAACCAGCATCTCAAAAGAAGGGATGCCTACATCAAACATTTTTTTGCTGTGCAAATTTTCCATCTGGTAGGTGCCGTGCATCCTTCCCATTTCTGAACGAAGATTGCAACTGCTGACATATTGATAATGTTCGCCGGGTTGTAAAGTGGGCTGCACTCCTACTACACCTTCTCCTTCCACTTCACGGTGAGAACCGTTGCTGTCAAAGATGAACCAGTGACGGCGATGCAATTTGACCGGGAATGAATTGTGATTCTCCAGGGTTATGCGGTAGGCAAAAGTGAACTCAGATTGCAGCGGGTTGCTGTAATCGGGCTGGTAAAAGGTCTCTACGATCACCTTTACTCCTTCTGAGATCATGCTTGTCATGAAGTAAAAGTAAGAAAAATTGTCTGAAGAGGATAATTGGGGAAAGTGTCCCGCACGTTGCGGGAGGAAATTGGGAAATTGCAATTTCAAAATTTCCCAATTCCAAAATTTCAAAATCGAATTACCGTAAATTTGCGGCTCAAAGAAAAAGTATAATCGTATGAAAATTGCTGTTGCAAAAGGTGATGGAATAGGTCCTGAAATAATGGAAGCCGTATTGAAGATCTTTAAGGCCAACAAGGTTCCGCTGGAATATGAAACTGTTGAGATGGGCAAATGGGTTTTTGATAAGGGTTTTAATAATGGAATGACGCCGCAGGCACAACAGACCATCGAAACATTGGGCATACTCTTCAAAGGCCCAATGGAGACACCGAAAGGTAAAGGAGTGAAAAGTGTGAATGTAACGGCAAGAAAGACCTGGAATACCTACGCGAATAAAAGAGTGTTCCAGACATTGCATGGTGTGGATACCGTTTTTTCCAAAGCCGGTATCATGATCGATATTACTGTTGTCAGGGAAAATATTGAAGATACCTATGGTGGCATCGAACATATGCTTACGCATGATGTGGCCCTGAGCCGCCGTTTCATCACCCGTCCCGGAAGTTTACAGGTGATCCGCTATGCATTTGAAATGGCGCGCCAGAAAAAAGCAAAACGCATCACTTGCGGTCATAAGGCCAATATCATGAAGCTGACCGATGGTCTGTTCCTCGACTGTTTTTATGAAGTGGCAAAAGAATATCCTGAACTGAAAGCAGACGATGTTATCGTGGATGATCTCTGTATGAAACTGGTAACAAGACCCGATACATTTGATGTGGTGGTGCTCACTAACCTGCAGGGTGATATTGTAAGTGATCTTTGTGCCGGGTTAGTAGGTGGCTTAGGTTTTGCACCTTCTGCCAATATCGGTGATCATATTTCCATTTTTGAAGCAGTACATGGAACTGCGCCGGATATCGCCGGAAAAAATATTGCTAACCCAACAGCGCTTTTATTAAGTGGCCTGGCCATGCTTCGTCACCTCGGCCTGACAGAAAATGCAGCCGTCATTGAAAATGCATTGCTGTACACATTGGAAAGTGGCGTGCATACCGGTGATTTTGGCGATAAGACCAAAGCACCTGTGAATACCACTCAATTTGCCGATACCATCATCAGCAATTTTGGAAAGAAACCGGGAATTGGCGCTAAAGAGATAATTCCGAATATACCGGGCACTCCTGCTCCATTAAAGCTCGAGATAAATTCCATGATGATCTCCAAAGAAGGGGAAAATGAGATCATCGCGGGTGTGGATCTTTTTATTGAAAGCGATCAGCAACCAACCGTCATTGCGGACAAATGCAAAAGACATGGAGGCGTAAAATTCAATTTGATCAATATCAGTAACCGGGGCACACAAGTGTGGCCAACGGGTTCTGTGTATACGAATCTCGTTAATCAATACAATGTCCGTTTTGAAAGTATCAATGACGAGCCGCTGAACCAACAGGATGTGATCGGGTTATATGTCAGCATGAGCGGTAATTTCAAGATCTGTTCTTTTGAATTGCTGAATAAATGGGGAGATAAGAAGGCATATTCGCAGGCGCAGGGACAATAATATAAGGCTATCCTCACTTCAAAGACTGTTTCAGAAAACTGTATATTTATATTCTGTAAACTGTCTGTCCTGAAAAGAATAATACTTTTCATGCTCCTTGTTGCCGGGTCTGTTTCCGCCAATAGCCAGGTCGATTTTAAAACCTACTCTTTTGACAAGGCATTGAAAGAGTCTCAGAACACCGGTAAGCTCATTTTTCTTCAATATGAATCTGCTGATTGCAACCAGTGCAACGAAGTAGCTGATAAAGGATTCCAGGACAAAGAACTGGCTGATATAATGGAGCAGTCCTTTATCTGCCTGAAAATAGCTGCAGACCATCGCGACAGGAGCAGGATCGCAAGCCTCTATAATAAAAAGAAAGATAGTTTCGGTTCTCTGTTCATCAGCGGTGATGGCAACCTGGTCCACAACTATCCCGGATCTACAACTTTTGCAAAAAGGTATAAAGAAGAGATAGACAAAGCACTTACAAAATCAAGCGAAGGGATTCGTCTGAAGAGTTTGGAAAAAATGTACAATGAAGGCAACAGGAATATCGGTTTCCTGGAACTCTACATGCAAACGCGGAAGAGCCTGCAACTCACTACTGATACCTTGCTGGAAGAATATGTATCTCTTTTGCCCACCGATTCGTTGAGTTCTAAACGAACCTTTGCATTTGTCATGTCCATGACTCCCATGCTGGAAACAAAGGCTTATGAAAAACTTGGTGACTTTTACACCCACCTCAATAAAACAAATTATAACGGCAATTATCCCCTGCATCCCGATATTAAAAACAGGATCGCTTATAAATCAATCCAAAAAGCGATCGCTGAAAAAAATGATGCTTATGCAACCAGGGTAGCTGTGTATTCGAAAAATATTTATCCCGGGGATCCTGCAAAAGCAGCAAGGTCCTATGATTCCAGGTTGCTCGATTATTATAAAGGCATAAACGATACGGCACGTTACCTGGAACAGGCATCGGGTTATTATGACAAGTATTTCATGAACATATCTGTCGATTCAGTCAAAGCACGAGATACGATCAACATGAGAATGCTTGCCAAAAAACAAACTCCGGAAACCATACAAAAAGGCGATTCGGTCATTAAAAGAACATCGATAAGTTATATCCCGGAAACACAATTACTCTCCAATCAATTGGACGATGCGGCCAGGAGATTTCTTGAAATGACCACCGATATCAACTACCTCGGCAAAGCACTGAACTGGTCAGCTAAATCAGTTGAGTTATATGAAAGTTACACATCGGAGAATACTTATGCGCTCCTGTTATACAAAGCCGGGAGAAAGGATGAAGCGATCAGCTGGCAGCAAAAAGCTATTGCATTCAAAAAAATGAGAGGCTTTGACACGGAAAGCCTGGAGAAAGAACTGGCTGGTATGAAAAAGAATAAACTCTAGGGCTACGCTATGTCAAAGGAAGCATTAGAATATACCAATGGAGAGGTGACGGTTGTATGGAAACCGAAGGTTTGTATCCATTCAACACTCTGCTGGAAAGGACTGAAAGAGGTTTTCAATCCCAAAGAAAGACCCTGGATAAAAATGGATGGCGCCACTACGGAAAGAATTGTTGAACAAATAAAGAAATGCCCGAGCGGCGCTTTAAGTTATTATTTGAACAATGAATTGAATAAAGAGATAACTACCGGCGAGCCGGAATGAACTGGCCTACCACAGCCATATCCATTTAAAATAAAAATAACTTGCTACCACCAATACTCCGAGGGAGATGATAAGTGATACGATACCGCCTGTTCGCTTAGGCTGGTCATATCTTCCGCCATTAGTAATTGTCTGTGCGATCCCCAAATACAAATAAATAAGACCAATAACTGCGATAACCAGGTAGAGCAATGTAAAAACCGGGAAGATCACAAAGTGCATTATCCAGAGGTCCATCAGATCTTTTTTGTTTGCTTATAATTGTTTTTTAATAACCATTGTATCACTTTCTCCCGCTGGTCACCCTGCACGATTATTTCGCTGTCTTTAGCAGAACCGCCGGTGCCACAAAATGATTTCAGTTTTTTCCCAAGCTCCCCGAGGTCTTCTTCTTTACCAATAAATCCTTCGATCAGGGTAACCGCTTTCCCAGCCCGGTGTTTGGTATCTAATCTTACTTTTAGTTTTTGCTGAGCAGGTAATAATGTTTCCGAATTATCCTGTTCCGGCTCGAAAGAAAAATTGGGGTCGGTACTGTATACAAATCCCCTGTTATCGGGTTTATTTTTTTTACTCATTGCTATATGGCTTGATAGTTAAATTGTTTGATTTGCTATTATCGCCGGTCTTCAGCAACTTCAACCATCAAACAATCTGACAATTCAACAATTAAATAGTTACAGCTTTTAAACTCAGGTCCAAGCTTCTCGCCTGGTGGATCAATGCTCCCACACTTACATAATCAACTCCTGTCTTTGCATATTCTTCAATATTATCAAGATTGATGCCGCCGCTGGCTTCGGTTTCAATCCCGAAGGCTTTCGGGACCTCTTTGATCAGTTGTACCGCTTCTTCAATTTGTTGGGGTTGAAAATTATCCAGCATGATACGAAATACTTTCCCTTTACCGCTTGCGATCACTTTTTTCACATCATCGATACTGCGGGCCTCGATCTCGATTTTCAATCCGGGTTTTACAGCCTGTACATAGTCGGCAGCTTTTTCAATTGCCTTTTCAATGCCCCCGCAATAATCAATATGATTATCCTTCAGCATGATCATATCATACAATCCAAAGCGATGGTTGACCCCACCCCCGATCCTCACCGCTTCCTTTTCCAGCAACCGAAAATTGGGAGTTGTCTTTCGTGTATCAAGCAATTTTGTTTTATATCCTTTTAATTTATCGGTGTATTGTTTGGTCAGCGTGGCAATGCCGCTCATGCGTTGCATGCAATTCAACACCAGTCTTTCGCATTGCAGGATCGTATGCACGCTGGCTTCCACTTCAAAAGCCTTTTCGCCATACTTCATTTGATCGCCGTCTTTTTTAAAGGGAGTAAAAACAGAAGCCGCTTCTTTATAAGTGAATATTCTCTCCGCTACCTGCATGCCTGCCAGTATACCGTCCTGTTTGATCTTTAATACTGCTTTGCCTTTTTTATTCGCATCAATGGATGATAAGGTAGAATGATCGCCATCGCCAATATCTTCTTTTAATGCTTCATCGATAAGATGCTTCAATTGGTCGTCAAAACTCATAATGCAAATATCCTTATTTGAAGAACAATGGGCAACAGGTAATTGACAAATAGAGCTTGATGATAGCCATTGTCTATTGGCTATTGGTTATTGGCCATTAGCTATTCTAATAATAAAAAAACCCCGGTCTAATTGCCGGGGTTTTATAGTTATTTTAAACGCTTTTATTCTATTGCCTGGAACCGGATCTCTTTGACGACCTCTTTTCCGCTTTTTGATTTCATCATGACATGGGTCCTGAAACTACCGGCATTGGTTTGTAATGTACCAATACAGTATTGATTGTCAGGAGTACCGCCTTTGTGCTTTAATTCGAAGCCTTTTACGCCATTGTTCTTAAAGAAATCTTTTACGATCAACTGAGCCTGGGCCCGGCTGTAACTGTCACTTTGGTCGGGCAGCGTCAACTCAATACTTTCGTCAAAGTATTTCGACAACTCCGTAGAGTTCCCTGAACGCAGGGCGCCAATTACCTCATCAATACCGCTTTGCATCTGCTGCATGAACGAGGAGAGCAGAATCGCTGAAGTGACAAGGAAAAATGTAAATATCTTTTTCATAAACAAAGTGTTTTCACAGGCTTAATAATCGAAAAACATGCCATTCTAACTAAGGCTGAAATTCTGATACAAAATAACAAAAATCGCCTTCTTTCTTTCAATTTTGCCTATGAATAGATGAATTGAATGTAGATTTACACAGCATTGTTCCCTGAAAATGAGTGTATTTGTACTACTATAAATTCTTATTAACAAATGGCGGGTAAACGGGTTATTCTGGTAATAATGGACGGTTGGGGTTTAGGTCAAGTTGCATCCGCAGATGCTATTCAAAACGCTCATGTTCCCTTTATAAAGTCACTTTATTCGAAATATCCTAACACAACTTTAATCACCTGCGGCGAGGCAGTTGGCCTGCCAGATGGGCAGATGGGGAACTCTGAGGTCGGCCACCTGAACCTGGGTGCCGGGCGGGTGGTTTACCAGGAATTACAACGCATCAATGTGGCGGTAAGAGATGGTTCTTTTGCTGCCAATCCTGTTTTATTGCAATCCATACAGTTTGCGAAAGAGAACAATAAACCGCTCCATCTTTTAGGGTTGGTCAGCAATGGCGGTGTTCATTCACATATCAACCATTTAAAAGCGATCATCGATACCTGCCAGGCAAAGGGGTTGAAAGATGTTTTTATTCATGCATTCACGGATGGCCGTGATTGCGACCCTAAAAGCGGGCTTGGATTTATCACGTCATTGCAGGATCACTTAAATAAAACGGTTGGAAAGATCGCTACCGTAAGCGGACGGTATTTCGCAATGGACCGCGATAAGAGATGGGAAAGAGTGAAACTCGCTTATGATGCTTTGGTAAATGGTACAGGACAAAAAGCAACCGATGCATTAGCTGCCATCGAAAATTCTTATGCCGTCAATATCACGGATGAATTCATCAAACCCACAGTGATCATTGATGAAGGCCAGCAACCATTGGCTACTATCAAAGACGGTGATGTGGCGATCTGTTTTAATTTCCGGACCGATCGTTGCCGGGAAATAACACAAGTGCTTACACAGACCGATATGCCGGATCATGCTATGCATAAACTTTCGCTGCATTATACTACGATGACGGAATATGATCAGACCTACCGGAATGTTCATATTGTTTTCGATAATGATAATCTCAACAACACATTGGGCGAGATACTGGAGAAGAATGACCTGAAACAGATCCGTATTGCCGAAACAGAAAAATATCCGCATGTCACTTTCTTTTTCAGCGGCGGCCGGGAAGTTCCTTTTGAAGGTGAAAAAAGGATCATGATACCATCACCCAAAGTAGCTACCTATGACCTGCAGCCCGAAATGAGTGCTTTTGAATTAACGGAGGCTTTGCTGCCTGAGATCAAAAACAAAACAGCTGATTTTATTTGTCTCAATTATGCCAATACGGATATGGTAGGTCATACCGGTATATGGCAGGCTGCCATCAAAGCAGCCGAAACAGTTGATCAATGCGTGGAAAAAGTGGTTACGGCCGGATTGGAAAATGGCTATACGATCTTTTTAACAGCCGATCATGGTAATTCGGATTATATGATCAATGAAGATGGTTCACCGAATACCGCTCATACGTTGAATCCCGTTCCCCTGTTCATTATTGACAAAGACCCGACAGCTATCGGGTGGAAAGGAAATATCAAAAATGGTAAGCTCGGCGATATTGCTCCTACTATTTTAACCATGATGGGAATCCCTATCCCCACTGAAATGACAGGAGAAGTATTAATTTATTAGTTTTAAGTTTTAGGTTATCGTGTTATTGCCGAAACCAATTGGCTAACCGGCCCGACCAAAGACCTAAAACTTAAAACCTAAAACATATTCTATGCGCATCTTTAAAAGAATACTGCTTGTTCTTCTAATTGGGTTTATCATCATTCAGTTCTTTCATCCAAAGAAAAACAGGTCAGAAGGTCCTCAACCCAATTATATCGGCAACCATTTCGCAATCCCGGCTGATGTAAAACAAATATTGACTGTGGCCTGCAATGATTGCCACAGCAATAACACGAGGTATCCCTGGTATGCGAAGTTCCAGCCGGTACACTGGTGGCTGAACAAACATATAAAAGAGGGGAAAAAGGAATTGAATTTTGACGAATACACCAACCGGTCGCTCCGCTATCAATATGGGAAAATGAATCAAACCATTGACCTGGTAAAAAAGGGAGTCATGCCCCTGAATTCTTACACATGGACGCATAAGGATGCCCGCCTGGAGCAGGATGAAAAAGACAAGATCATCAACTGGGCCAATTCAGTAATGGACACCCTAAAAGCCCATTACCCGATGGATAGCCTGGTAAGAAAAAAATAGGCCTATCTTTGCCCATCTTTAATTGAGCCTTGAAAACTGCAACCAAAAAACTAAGTGTACTATTCTTTATGCTGGCAGGGTTTACTCCCCTGCTGTTCGTTCTATTCTTTTCATTCAAACAACAGGTCATTCGCCATCGCATGCACAGGAGACTGGAAGAACAACAGCTGCACACGGTAGTATTAGCGGAAAACACTGTCCGCTGGGCAGAAGAAGGAAAAGAGATATTGATTGAAGGCCGGTTGTTCGATGTACAATCGATGGAACACAAAGATGGCACGATCATATTCCATGGTTTATATGATGAGGAAGAAACCGAATTAGAGTTGATGTTCAATACTGCCTGGAAGAAGAATTTAGCCGGGCAACACCGCCTGCTCGCAAAGATATTTCAATGCCTGAGCAGTTTTTACTGCAACTGCCTGCCCAACTTCAATGATGTTTTAAGCAGATCAGCCTATACTTTTTCTTTTCCAACTCCTCCCTTACCCGCCTGGGTCCGGCCGATCCTGACACCCCCGCCACAAGCCTGATTACAGTTTCATAAATGGATCATTCAATTCTGTAATCTTAAAAAATTAATTATGAGAAAATTTGCACTCATTGGTGCAATGCTGTTATGCATATATACAGTATCCGCACAAACAACGATCAAGGGGAAAGTAACGGATAAGTCGGCCGGTACTGCACTCTCCGGCGCTACGGTGTCTACCGGAGGTAAAAATGCTGTTACGACTGATAAAGACGGGGCGTTTACAATTAGCTGTAACGGGCAGGTAACTGTCAGCATTTCTTATGTAGGCTATGAAACACAAAAAATAAAAGCCAATTGCGGTGATGACCTGGCTGTTCAACTCAAGACAGGCGACAATACACTGGATAATGTGGAACTTACAGCCACCTCTTCGCAAAACAAATCACAGCTAAATCAACCTGTATCTATTACCAAACTAACACCGGCAGATCTAAACAGGGGACAAGGTATTTTCCTGCAGGATGCTATTGAAACAAGTGTGCCGGGTGTGATCATGAACAGGAGAACTGTTTCAGGTGGTCAGCAATTCAATATCCGTGGATATGGTAACGGAGCAAGAGGTACAAATGGAGTGAACAGCAATTTTGACGGGCAAGGATATAAGGTCTATGTCAATGATATTCCTCTTACCGATGCAGAAGGAATAACAACACTGGACGATATCGATTTCGCTTCCCTTGGAAATGTTGAGATATTGAAAGGCCCTGCCGGAACATTATACGGGCAGGCTATTTCGGGAGCAGTTAGTTTCAGGACCCTTAAACCTGAAACCGGGAAAACTTATATCAGCCAGGATGTTATGTTTGGAAATTATGGTTTGCAACGTTTCACCACCCGCTTTGCAACAGCCAATGAACGCAGCGGTATTTTATTGAATTATGGAAAACAAAAGTCAGACGGCTTCTCTATCCACAATGCTTCCCACAAGGATTTTGCAAACCTGGTATTGATGGGTGAGCCAAATGAAAAACAAAATTTTTCATTTTATGTGGGCTTTACCGACAGTTATGATGAAAGATTAGGTGAGTTGACCATTCAGCAATGGGCAAACAAGGATTACTCAGGCAATCCAAATTACATCAGGAACAATGCGCACAGCCATGTAATTACTTACAGGGCAGGACTAACACATACATATAACTTTACCAAAGGATTTTCCAACACTTCTTCAGTATTTGGTACAGGCTTCAGGAGTGATGTAAGCAGTGCGGGCGGATGGACGGATAAAACGACTGTCAATTATGGTTTCCGCACTTCTTTTAACGCAAAGATCCCGGTAAATGAAAAGGTTTCATTGAATGGGATCACCGGGATGGAAATTCAGCGGCAGAATGCACAAACGATCGGATACAGTATGAAAGTGAATCCCAATGACCCGAATCCTGCTACTTATACATATGGCGTTAGTCCCTATTATGTGATCAATGCGATCACCTCTAATGTTGCTTATGTAACGCAGCCGACATCATTTTTTACTGAATGGACATTAACATTGCCACAGGACCTGTCTATTTCAGCAGGTATAGGCTATAGCTCTCAAAAGATCAATTTAGACGATCGTTTCAGGGCGATCACTCCTACTTATTCTGGTCATTTTGATACCAGCTACAAAGGAATGTGGTCACCGCATCTTGCTATTAATAAGATCTTCAGCAAAAAAGTTTCTGTGTATGCATCTTATAGCAAAGGATATAAAGCCCCGACCAGTTCATACTTCTTTATTGTTACACCGGTCGTTGGCGCTACTCCTGCAACCGGTTTTATCAATAGCACCTTAAAACCAGAACATGGAGATCAGTTTGAAATAGGTTCAAAAGGGTCATTATTAAAAGACAGGCTGAGCTACCAGTTGGCTTTATTCTCATTTAATATCGCTGATAAAATGACGGCGATAGCAGTACCGCTGAATGCTACCACTACTGCATATAGCTATATGGTGAATGGCAGTACGCAAAAACATAAAGGGATTGAAGCATCTGCGAAATATGCGATCGTGAACAATCCTTCTAATGTTATTACTACCGTTACCCCGTTCATTAATTTCACCTATTCTGATTTCCAGTATGGAGATGGCTTTAAGCTCGTAACCGGCTCTACTGTTGCAGCACGTGATACCATTGATTATAGCGGCAAGAACGTATATGGAGTGCCAAAGGTGATGAACGCATGGGGAGTAGATGTGGCAACCAGGTTCGGTCTTTATGCTAACCTGGTGCATATCTATAAAGATGGAATGACCATTGGTACAACAAAGACCCAGTCGACGCCTACTAAAGTATTTACGACCTACTATGCCTCCAGCTATAATTTGCTGAACGGGAAAATTGGTTTCAAAAAGACCTTATCCAGTCATTTTTTCATGGATCTGTTCTTTGGTGTAAACAATATAGGAGCGACACGATACCCGATCATGATCTTTGTTAATCAATTAGCCGATGCCTATATCCCCGCTCCACCAAAAGCGGTGGTATATGGTGGTTTGAACATCAGGTATACTTTCGGTAAATAATCTTTCTCATCAACATGGCCGCAATTATTGCGGCCATGTTTTTTAATAATTGACACCATGAAAAAATTATTTCTTTTACCGGTACTGTCAATGCTTTTGATATGCTGTGGTCGTTTCAAGAACAAAGAAGCAGGTGGTGCAAAAGATATGAGGATCGTTTGCCTGTCAAAACATTTGACAGAAATGGTTTTTGCGTTGGGCAAAGGACATGATATCGTTGCCGTTGATCTCAGCAGCACCTATCCTGATAGCGCCAAATTACTGAAGACGGTCGGCTATCACAGGGCATTGAGTCCCGAGAGTATCATTTCGATGAATCCTGATCTCGTGATCCACAGCAATGACATCGGGCCCGAGACAGTGTTGCCACAAATAACAAAAGCAGGTTTAAATATAAAAGCATTCGGCGGCGCAAGTACCATCGACAGTGCGAAACTGTTGCTGAAAGAATTGGCCAAATACTTCAAAGTAGAAAACAAAGCCGATTCCATCATCAAAAAAATGGATGAAGGAATCGCAAAAGCTACCGATACTATCAAAACGATGAATATCCACGATTCATTAAGGGTAATGATCATTCATTTCGGATTACGCAACAATAATTATTTTGTAATGAGTGGAAGAAATGGTGTGGGAGATAAAATGCTGCGTCTGGCCGGTGCTTCTGTTGCATTGTATGACGGAAAAGGTTCCCGTGAAATGAGTGCCGAAGCAGTTGCTTTAGCCAATCCCGATGTGATCGTCGCCACTGATTTTGGCTTCGACCGCATGGGCGGCATGGATAAATTCATTTCGAGTGTACCGGGTGTATCCTTAACCAACGCGGGTAAGAACAAACGCATCGTTCGTTTCGAAGAACATGACCTGATCTATTTTGGTCCGCGGACCGGGGAAAATCTTCTTAAATTAGTTCATTTACTTTATCCCGGTCCTCAACGTGCTGCGCAACAATAAATTCTTTTTCCCCGGGTTGATCGTTTTATTGATCATCATCCTGCTTTGTGCGATCGCATTTGGCACGGTGCCGATAAAGCTGTCGGATATGTATTCGGAGATGAATAATTTATTTGCCGGTCAAAAACCAGGCAATATCCGGGAAGCCGTATTCATTCAATTAAGATTACCCAGGGTTATACTTTGTTCCATCACCGGCGCAATACTCGCTGTAAGCGGTGTATTGATGCAGGGATTGTTCCGCAACCCCATTGTTGAACCGGGATTGATAGGGACCAGTGCAGGTGCGTCTCTCGGTGCAGCGATCATTTTCGTAAAGGCCCCGCAATTCAGCCCGGCCTTAAAAGAGTTAGCCGGTCCTTTGCTGATGCCGGTCGCTGCATTTTTAGGCGCATTGGTTGCCACGATAGCTGTTTATTCGCTGGCAAGGAATGCCAAACGCATTTCCATCATGTCATTATTGCTGGTGGGCATTGCCATCAATTCCGTTTGTTTAAGTGGCGTTGGTTTTATGAGTTATACGGCAAGAGATGCACAGGCAAGGAGTATTACTTTTTGGAACCTCGGCAATTTCAACGGTGCTACCTGGCAGCAGGTGGTCATCGTAGGAGTTGTTGCCTTCATTGTGTTTATCGTTTCGTTTCGCTATTCCAAACAATTGAATGCATTATTGCTGGGTGAAGAAGAAGCAACTTATTTGGGTGTCAGTCCCGATAAACTGAAAAGAAGAATATTATTGCTCAACACCATCATGGTATCCGTTGCCACTGCATTTTGTGGTGTGATCACTTTTATGGGGCTGATCGTACCGCATGTACTTCGGTTATTGATCGGCAGTGATAATAAACGGCTGCTTCCCGCATCGATGATATTAGGGGCGGCATTACTGGTACTGGCGGATCTTGTGGCAAGGACGGTCCTGGCCCCGGCCGAAGTCCCGATCGGCATTATCACTTCGCTTGTTGGCGCACCCCTGTTCATTATTTTGTTGAAACGATTTAACCTCATGCAACACAAAGGAGGTTATAATGCTTAGAACGGAGAACATATCTTACAGCGTTGGCAAAAAACAGATACTGAAAAATATCAGTCTTGAATTTGTTCCGGGTGAATTCAATATGATATTGGGACCGAATGGGTCGGGTAAATCAACTTTCCTGAAGATCTTCAGTGGCGAGATAAACGGTTACGAAGGCAATGTTTATTATGGCGATAAAAAGATCGGGGCCATAAAAAAAGAAGAGCTGGCCAAAAAAAGAGCTGTGATGAGCCAGCAACCCGAATTGAATTTCCCTTTATCGGTGGAAGAAGTGATCATGATGGGGCGTTATCCTCATTTTGCATTCAATCCCGGAAAAAGAGATGAGATCATTTGTAACGAAGTGATGGACCGGATGAATCTTCGTTCATTCAAAGAAAGAAATTATCTGACACTGAGCGGCGGAGAAAAACAACGGGTCCAGTTTGCAAGAGTACTGGCACAGGTTTGGGAAAAACCCGGTTCCGTTACCCGGCATCTTTTCCTGGATGAGCCATTGGCAAGCCTGGATATAAATTACCAGCAGGAATTTTTGCAAATAGCCCGTAGCTTTTTAGGTGCAGATACGATCATTACGGCCGTGATACATGATATCAACCTGGCGATACAATACGCAGATAAATTATTCTTTTTTAAAGAAGGTGAGCTAGCCGCACTGGGCAACCCTTCTTCTATCCTGAGTGAAAAACTTATCCGGGATATTTTCAATGTCAAAGCCACTATCATCAGTAACCCTTTATCGGGTTCTCCACTTGTTGTATATAACTAAGAAAGCGGTGACGGATAAAAAATAGATACATTTGCCGCAATTCTGTGTTTTGAAAACCGTCCTGTTACATATTGCTAAAGCTTTTTTATTGCTCCTGGCAATACTTCCTTCGCTTTTCCTCGTACTATTTCACGTCCGGGAGAAAGCCATACAACACCGGATGAGAAAAGAACTGGAGAAAGGCTCACTGGTTACGATCACCGTAAATAAAACGAATTTCAACTGGGTGGACGTTGAGAAAGAGATCCGCGTAGAGGGGCGAATGTTTGATGTAAAATCCTATCGCTATGAAAATGATGTTGTCCTTGTAACCGGTTTATTTGATGATGAAGAAACAGCCCTGGTGAACCGGATGCAGGAAACGCAGGAGGATAAAAACAACAATGGCAACAAAATATTAGCGGAGTTCTTCGAATTTGAAGGCACCGATGATGATCGGTCTGAAGGAGCTTTCTCTTTTATTACTACAGGCAGGTTGTATGCTCATTATACAACCGGTATTCCTCTTCACCATATTGCAATTATTACGCCCCCGCCCCGATGCTGAATCTTTCTGTGGTTCGTGCCCGCACGAACCAGAACACATCAATCAATTCGTAATCCAAAAAAATTATTATGAGAAAGATCGCATTGCTTTCAGCAGTGTTGTTCTTATCTGCCACTATACATGCGCAGGAGGACAGCACGACTGAAAAAACATTAGAAGAAGCAACTGTTTATTCGAGCAAGTTTCCCGAAAAGAAAAAGAATATCGTTCAGAAGATAGATATCTTAACGGCGAACACCATTGCAAAATATAATAGCCAGAATACCGGCGACCTGCTGATCAATACCGGTAATGTATTTGTACAAAAAAGCCAGCAAGGCGGCAGCAGCCCTGTTATACGGGGCTTTGAAGCAAGCAGGGTGCTGATCGTTGTAGATGGTATCCGTCACAATACAGCTGTTTTCCGCGCCGGTCACCTCCAGAATATTATCACGATCGATCAGAATATAATGGAACAGGTGGAAGTGATGTATGGTCCCTCTTCTACTTTATATGGCAGTGATGGCTTAGGCGGCACCGTTCATCTTCGTACCAAATCACCCCAACTTTCAACCAACAATAAAATGCTGGCAACCGGTTCTGCTTTTACACGGCTTAGTTCAGCTAACAATGAAAAAACCGTTCATGTTGATCTTAGTTTGGGAAATAAAAAATGGGCCTGGTTATCTTCATTCACTTACAGTGATATCGGTGATATGAAAATGGGTGAGAACTATCCCGATAAATATCCCACATTCGGCCGCCGCGATTCACTGATCGCTTTTTTCGGGTTCAAAGATTCCGTGATAGCGAATAGCGACAAGAGCAAACAAAAATTCTCCGGCTATAAACAATGGGATGTAGCACAGAAACTTTTATTCGCACAAAGTGAAAAGGTTTCTCACCTGCTGAATTTCCAGTATTCCAACACGACCGATGTACCGAGGTATGACAGGCTGCAGGACAAAAGGAATTTTGGCGGCAGCATTGGCAATACACTTCGTTATGCTGAATGGTTCTACGGTCCGCAAAAAAGGATATTGGGCGCCTATGAACTGAACGCAAAGAACCTTGGTTTTGTGAATGAGTTCAGGGTGAATATCAATTACCAGGACCTGGAAGAAAGCCGCCAGCAAAGAGAATATCGCCGTTACGACCGTTTCGACAGCCGCCGGGAAAGGATCAAGGTCTGGGGCTTTGTGATCGATGGAAGAAAAATGTTCGGCAATAATGAGCTGACGGTGGGTATCGATGGTCAGTTCAACGACGTCAAATCGGTAGCAGACAGAACCAATCTCAGTACAGGCGCAGTTACCAAACTGGATACACGTTATCCCGATGGAAAAAATACAATGAATTACCTGGCATTATATGCACAACATGTTTTGAAAAGCAAGGATGGCAAATGGGTATTGAATGATGGTATCCGTTTTCAATCCGTAAGTCTTAATTCGAATGTGGTGGATAATTCATTCTTCAATTTACCGGTAACAAAATTCGAGCAGGATAATTTCGCCGTCACAGGTAATCTTGGCCTTATTTATAATCCTCAAACTTCAACCCGCTTGTCGTTAGGACTTTCTTCTGGTTTCAGAACACCGAACATTGATGATCTTGTAAAAGTGTTTGACTTCTCAGTGGCTAAAAGAGTATATGTTCCCAATGCAGATGTAGACCCGGAATACACTTACAATTTCGATCTCGGTGTTCGACAGCAGATCGGCAAGATCGCAAGAGTAGAAGTAACCGGGTTCTATACTCTTTTCAGAAATGCAATTGTCGGCGCGCCTTTCAAGTTGAATGGACAGGATTCAATTGTATATGGTGGTGTAACCAGTGCAGTATATGCCAACCAGAATTTGAACAAAGGAAAGACCTATGGTTTCAATGCGAATGCGAGGATCAGCTTTACACATCGTTTCTCTTTATTCACTACAGCTACTTATACAAAAGGAAGATTGGAAAAATTTGGAGCCGGGGAGTTACCGCAGGATCATATTCCTCCCTTCTTTGGAAAAACAAGTTTGGAATATCGCCAGGCAAAATTTGGTTTGGAATTATATGCCATGTATAACGGCTGGAAGAAAATAGCCGACTACAATCCCGATGGAGAGGACAACCAGCAATATGCTACACCCGATGGTATGCCATCCTGGTTCACGCTGAACTGGAGAGGTAATGTCAACCTCTGTAAAAATGTCCAGTTACAGTTGGGAGTAGAGAATATTACAGACCGTAATTACCGCTATTTCGCCTCCGGGTTCTCGGCGCCGGGCCGGAATTTCATCGTAGCCTTAAGGGCCAACTGGTAACGGAACGTATTTTTTTCTGATATGGGGGTGAAGGTCGCGGACTTTCACCCTTTTATTTTCTCCATTTAGCCCAAATTTTACAAAGATGTGCAGCATTGGTAGGGGAAAATTGTCTAATTTACAGGCAACCAAAGGCAGTTATGACCGAGGAAGCCATAATAAAAGGTTGTTTGAACAACGATACCACCGCCCAGCGGGAACTGTACAATCGTTACAGTCCTAAGATGCTGGCAGTGTGTTACCGTTTTGCTCACAACCGGGAAGATGCGGAGGATATGTTGCAGGAAGGGTTCATTAAGGTCTTTTTACAGATCCACACTTTTGAGAATCGTGGAGCTTTTGAAGGATGGATACGGAGAATAGTGGTTCATACCTGTATCAATATCCTGAAGAAGAATAAGAAGTTCAACGAAAGTGTAGATATCATTCATGCTACCGGGGTGCAGGTGAGAGAAGACAGTGTGCCGGCCATTATCCAGGCCAAACAGGTAGTAGAATGTATCCGGCTCTTACCGATCGGGTATCGAACAGTATTGAATTTATACGCAGTGGAAGGATATAGTCATAGAGAGATATCGAATATGCTGGACATCGAAGAAAGCACGAGCCGTAGTCAGTATACAAGAGCTAAAGCCATGTTAGAAGATATTTTGATCCGTAAACGTATCATACAGAAACCAAAACAACAAACAGATTGGCTGGCCGTCGCAGGCCGCAACATTTAAACGTACCCAAATTGGCAACTGGTTATGGAAAACAGGTTTAGTAACAGAGATTTTGAGCAGTTTGTAAAACAAAATGCTGACCAGTACAGGATGTACCCGTCTGAAAAGGTATGGAAGAACATTCATTATTCTCTTCACACCCGCAGGAAATGGTATGGCTTTGGACTCGCCTTATTATTACTTACTACCGGAGCTGTTACCTGGTTAATGTTAGGAACAGGTAAGAAAGAACAGGCTGTTGTTTATAAACCTGCTGCTCTTTCAGAAAAAGCTACTGCCAACACACAGGAAAAACCGGCTCCCAAGATCTTTGTTGCCCGCACAAATACCAGCGAAAGGAATACCGTCGCACTTTTATCCAATGCACAGAACCTGAACGATAAGATATTTATTTCCGATGCGATCAACGAAGAAGAAAATACCAATGAGTACATAGTAGCTTCGGTAACCCCGGTTGAATCGGCCCCGGTAACTTCTTCTTTCCCTGCACCTGATCTAACCATAAAAGCCCCTGTTGCTTCTGTGAATCAGCCTGCAAAAAGAAATACACCTGATAAGTTAGCCATCGCTTCAAAACCGGTTGAAAAGAATACCAATGCTTTCGGGATAACTGAAACCAAAGTAGCCAGTACCCCAACTATTGCTGAAAACACAACGGTAAGTGAAGAGAAAAAAGATATGTTCCCGATGACCATCGAAAGTGTTGTCAACGAGTATAAACATGCCCGTTCAAAAAAGAGGATCTCCTGGGAAATTTATTTTTCTCCTACCATCAGCTATCGCAGCTGGAAAGAGAATAAAGCATTTATTAATTCAACGCTGGCCAATACAAATTCCCTGAATTATTATACCGCGATCTCTGATATAAACAGTCTGGTTACGCATAAACCGGATATTGGTTTACAAATGGGTTTTGCTGCCGGCTATCCTCTTACAAAAAACCTGAAAGTCACAGCCGGTATGCAGTTCAACGTAAGCAAATATGATATCAAGGCTTATACATATAACAGCGAGGTGGCTACGATCGCCCTGAATACAGGAGCGGGCGGTGCCAATTCCGTTTCGACGATCACCAATTACCGCAATTTCAGCGGTGATAATGCAAGCTGGCTCAGGAACCTTTATATATCTGCTTCTATGCCGGTTGGCCTCGAACTTAAACTAAACAGAACGGGCAAGACCGATCTCGGTGTTGCCGCAACTGTGCAACCAACTTATATGCTGGGTGACAGGGTATATCTCCTTTCTACAGATTATAAGAATTATGCAGAAGTACCATCCCTGACCCGTAAATGGAATTTCAGTGGCGGGTTGGAAGTATTTGCAGGCCTGAATACCGGTAAGATACAATGGAGAGTAGGACCACATGTTCGCTACCAGATGCTTTCTACTTTTGATAAGACATACCCGGTTAAAGAACATTTATTTGATTTTGGGTTGAAAGTGGGTATAATGCTTAAGAAATAATAAGACAGTAGCATAAACTATTTAAATAACCCGTTACACTAAACTGTAGCGGGTTATTTATTTAAAGCCTGTTTTCAAGTAATTTTGAGAATGTTTAAATACGCATTGCTTCTCCTTTTTTCCTTTTCTCTTATAGCTGGCTGCAAGAAAAAGAAGAAAAAAGAACCTGAGAAAACATTTTTTTCAGCGGTGTCATTGATAAAGGGACAAGTGGCCCATGTAGATACTTCTTTATACCCCATCATGCGGATAGAATATAGAGACAGTGCGCACAGCGATACTATTTTTATTCCACGGGAAGAGTTCAGGGCCGCTGCCAGCGATTTCCTTAGCCTCCCTGATATTGCAGATAAAGCGATCTCCTCCCGTTTTAAAGAAGAAACACTTTACGACGAGACCATTAATAAATTCATGATCACTTATACGCCAGTGAACCCAGCGGCTGAAGAGATACAAAGAGAAGAGCTATTGGCAACACCCAGCGAGACGGGCGATGCCACTATAAGCAATATCATTATTAAAACTATCATCAGCAATAAGGATAGTCTTGTCCAGAAGACAATGCTTTGGCAAATTGATAAAAGTTTCCAGGTAACAACCATCCGGCGTTTACCTGGCAAACCGGAGACCACCACGACCATAAAACTATCCTGGAACGAAGTTGAAGAACTATACCGATGACCCAGCAAGAATTCCAGTTGATCGCTTCTACTATCCCTGTACAGCCGGGCATTTATAAATACTTTGATGCCGGCAATGAACTACTGTATGTTGGCAAAGCCAAACATCTTCGTAAAAGGGTGAGTTCGTATTTCATTAAAACATTTACCAGTTATAAGACGCATGAACTGGTACAGCGTATCGCCAGGATCGAATTCACCATCGTTAATTCAGAACAGGATGCTTTTTTACTGGAGAATTCACTGATCAAACAATTTCAGCCACGGTTCAACATCAATCTGAAAGATGATAAAAGCTATCCATTTATTGTCATCAAGAACGAACCCTTTCCAAGAGTCTTCCTGACCCGGAAAAAGATCAATGACGGGTCCGAGTATCTCGGGCCATATACCTCGGTAAAAAAAGTAAGGGAACTGCTCGAATTTACCCGGCAAACGATCCCCCTGCGTACCTGTACCCTGAACCTGACCGAATCAAATATCAAAAGAGGGAAGTTCAAGGTCTGTCTCGAATACCATCTTGGTAATTGTAAAGGTCCCTGCGAAGGATTGCAAAGCGAAGCAGATTATAAAGAGAATCTTTCGCAGTTGAAAAATCTATTGAAAGGGAACCTCTCCCCCGTTATCCGCCATTTTAAAGAAGAGATGAAAAGACATGCTGCTGATCTGGCATATGAAAAAGCAGAATTGACAAAAAAGAAGATCGATTTCCTGGAAAATTATCAATCGAGATCGGTGGTTGTAAATACAAAGACAAGTGATCTTGATGTGTTTTCCATATTAAAGGAAAAAGAAACGACCTATATCAATTACCTGATGGTCCGGAACGGGTCCATCATTCAAACACAAACAACAAGAGCGGAAACACAGTTGGGAGAGTCACTGGAAGAAGTACTTTCTTTCTCCGTAGCACAATTAAGGAACACTTTCAACAGTGATGCATCGGAAATAGTGATCCCTTTTATGATCAGCTATCCCGAACCCGGCGTAACAGTGACTGTACCGAAAGCTGGTGACAGGAAAAAGCTGCTGGAGCTTTCTGAAAAGAATACACAGCATTTCATTGATGAATTAAAGAATAAGGACCGGCTTCAATTAAATGCAAAAAAGCCGGAGAAAATAAAACTGCTGGAGCAATTGCAGGAGGACCTGAGCCTGTCATCACTGCCGGTGCATATTGAATGTTTTGATAACTCGAATTTCCAGGGAAGTTATCCCGTTTCTGCCATGGTATGTTTTAAGAATGCTGAGCCCAGTAAAAAAGATTACCGGCATTTTAATGTGAAAACGGTAGAAGGTATCAATGATTTTGCTACGATGAAAGAAGCGGTATTCCGTCGCTATAAAAGATTAAAAGAAGAAGATGAATCCTTTCCCCAGCTCGTCATCATTGATGGCGGAAAAGGCCAGTTAAGCGCAGCGCAGGAAGCCATACAAGAGCTGGACCTTGGTGGTCAAATGACCTTTGTTGGTCTTGCTAAAAATGAAGAGGAGCTTTTCTTTCCCGGCGATTCTGCATCGCTGAAATTGCCTTATAATAGTTCCAGTCTGAAATTTATCCGGCTCATCAGAAATGAAGTGCACCGGTTTGGCATCAGTTTTCACCGCAAAAAGCGAAGTAAAGGCACTTTTAAAAATGAACTGGAAGAGATCCCGGGTATTGGGCCCGCAACGGCTGATCAATTGCTCAAAGAATTCAAGTCAGTAAAGAATGTGCGTGAAATTATACGGCAGGGAAAGGCGGAAATAGAGATCGGGAAGCTGATCGGGATAACAAAAGCAAGATTAATTACGAAGTATTTCAATAAAATGCAAGACTGACAGGCAAGAATATGACATCAATCAATTTCTTGTGGTGACTACAAAAAAAATGGGGCCCGGATAGAAATCCAGCCCCGTTTTTAAAATCCAATATCCTATGAAAAACCGAAACGAAAATACAACATTTATCCAACTTTCCTATAGGAGATTTACTATTTTACTAACTTTTTTTATCCCCTAAGGCTTAAAGATTTAACCAATAAAAAACCCCCTGAAAAGCGGCTTTAAAAGATGTTCAAACAGTAATTATCCGAAGGTTTAATACGACCACAGATCCAGCTCATAATTAAAAATCTTCTCCTTAATAGCAGATCCTTCCAGTAAAGCAAGTGTTGGGTCTTTGATATATCGTTTAATAAACTGGTTCCTGGGGTTGTCCAGCGTTGATTTGGCGATATAGCTGCCAAACATGCGGCTCTCAAACAACTCTTCCCATGTCATACGGCTCTGCCCCATATTCCTGGGGTTATAGACCTCGTATTTGGCCAGCATGGGCCTGATATCAGGATAATAGACCCAGAACAATGGTATCGCATCCCTTTCAGTTTTTTTGTCCGGCATATAAATGGTCTTTAATGGGGCAATACCAACGATCCTGACCACCATCCTGCTGCTTTCCCTGTCGAATACCCAGTCTTCTTTGATCCTGAATTTGACTATATCATCGGGATGAAGCGTGTTGCAGACAACAACAAACTTCCCGATCATATCAGGCGGATCGATTTTGTAAACAGGAATTGTGTCACATTGGTTATTACCTCCGCTTAATACCCTTTCAAATGCTGCAGAATCCAGTTCAGTGGTGAACCTGTCGTCATCCCCGCTAAAAGCGATCATCCTGCCTTCAGCCAATGAATCCCTGATGGTCTTTACAAGCATACTTATAAAACGCTGATCACCGTTATTGTCCTCTGCTTTGTAACGGAACACCTGGTTGATCTTTTCCCTTGTATCGATCTCCCGCCAAATCCTTTCCTGGAACAAGGCATCATCAGGGCGCCTGTATTCATAAGGAAGCGGCAGGCGACCGGCTGTTTCCTTCGGAAAAGGTCCATCAATACGCCGGGATGGTTTAGAAGGTTCAGAAAAGCCTCCTGTTACAGTAGCCATTTCAACAGGGATATCGCCATAAAGTTTGTTTGCCGGTTGCTGCAGTGGCGGCCTGGTGCTGTCCCCGGTTTGCGTAACAGGGGTCGTGGCTGTAGTGTTTGGAATTTTTCGTTTTCCTCCCCGTTGTGCATTTGCTATTAGGACAGTAGCGAGGGAAGATACCAATAACAAAACCTTCAGATTTCTTAGTATCATAATAAAAAAGTTTACGATTAAGAAACAAGACAGGTTTCGCCCCTGGAGTATGTCAATGATCAGTGTCCGGTTGTATTACGGAAACAGGTGATGATAAATTGCATGGCGCAGAAGAAATTTTTTCTTTACACATTTCACCAATAAAAAAGCCCCTTGATGAAGGGGCTTTGAATTATTTTTTGCGGATCCGTAATTAATATGACCACAGGTCCTGCTCATAATTAAAGATCTTCTCTTTAATATTATCGCCTTCCAGCAATGCAAGGATCGGGTCCTTGATATACTGGCGAATCTGTTTGTTTTGAGGATTGTCCAACGTTGATTTAATGATATAGCTACCAAACATGCGGCTCTCAAAAAGTTCTTCCCATGTCATACGGCTTTGGCCCATGTTTTTAGGATTATATACCTCGTATTTGGCAAGCATTGGTCTGATCTCAGGATAATAAACCCAGAACAAAGGAGTAGCGCCTCTTTCGGTTTTCTTATCAATACCGAGAATCGTCTTTAAAGGTGCGATACCAACGATACGTACGAACATTCTGCTGCTCTCCCTGTCAAAAACCCAATCTTCTTTGATCCTGAACTTAACGATATCATCAGGATTAAGAGAATTACAAACCACTACATATTTATCGATCTTGGTAGGATCCTGGAGGTTATAAACAGCCTGTGTGTCGCACTGGTTACCGCCACTCAGTACTCTTTCAAATGCTGCAGAATCAAGCAAGGTCGTAAACCTGTCATCATCTCCGCTAAAAGCAAGTGCTTTTCCTTTAGCTAATGAATCCCTGACCGTTTTTACAAGCATATTGACAAAACGCTGGTCACCGTTATTATCTTCTGCTTTATAACGGAACACCTGGTTGATCTTTTCCCTTGTGTCAATCTCTCTCCACACTCTTTCCTGGAACAAGGCATCATCAGGACGCAGATCTTCATAAGTAAGAGGTACACGATTAGCCACCTGCTTCTGGAAAGGTCCATCCATACGCATAGATGGTTTGGTAGAGTCACCAAAACCTCCTGATGAAGGAGCTATTTCAATAGGAATATTGCCATAAGGATTAAATCCCGGCTGCGTATTGTTGTTTACCTGTTGCTGCTGCTGAGGCTTTGTTGTATCTCCTGTTTGAGTAGTTGGGTTACTCGTGGCCGGAGTAGTGCCGCCTCTTCTCCTTCCTCCCCTTTGGGCATCTGCAATAATAGCAGTACCCAGGAACAACAACAACAGCAAAACCTTCAGATTCCTTGTTTTCATATTATAAGAATTTATCTAAGATTAAAGATCATAGGTGTCAGCTTCCTGCTTCTTCCATCAGGACCTACAGCACGGATATCTTCAATTGTTATAAATGAACCGGATGTACACTTACTAATGATCTTCCTTGCCTCGTTCCATGCTGCGCCGGAATTGATAGCTTCTTCAACTCCTTCGGGAAAGCCATCACCATCCCCTGTAATACGGAAACCGGTAACATTAAATTGTGTTTCGTAGAAGAAATTCTCAACGATAGCTCTTACACCCGCCTGGCTTTTGAATGCAGATGCCTGCATATCACCACTTTTTACAGTACCGACATATGGAGTAGGATCAGGGATTGAACGAACCCTGAATTTAACTGGTGTTGACTTACCGTCAGGTGTAACTACAGTGATTATACAATCATTTGTTTCACTGCTCACCTTCGCTGTATAATGACCACCACCCTGGCTGGTAAGAACGATACCGCCACCAGAAGCAGAAACTTTTAAGCGATCAGCATCACCACTACCGGAAACGGTAACAGGATTATCAACTCCAATGAACAGTACGTTCATTTTATCTAATGCCACAGCAGCGTTGGAAGAACCCACTGTATATTTAATGGGTCTTTCTTCTGTATGCTTGACATTGTTTTGGTCAGTATATGTAATTGTCACAGGTATCGTATGCTCTCCTAATGCACCTGCATTGAATTTATAAAGTGCAGAACCAGTAAGAGGGTCAATAGGTGCATTGGCTCCATTGATGCTTATTATGGGCTGAGCTTTTGTACTAAAACCTCCCACACCGGCAGTTACTTGGATCTCCTGGCCAGGTAAAACATAATTTGCATTAGCTACAGCCATGGCAGTAAAAGCATCCTGCACCACTTCAACTTCTCCAACTTTCTGGTGACAAAAGGCTACTAATTTATTTTCAGAAACCTTGATATCATTCTGGAATTTGGAAAGTATGGTTAGTGCAGCAATGGTTGGTACCATATGAAAATAAGCTTCTTCCCAGGTTCTATTTTTTTTGGCACCTGTCTGAGAAGGTGGTATCTCCGTATTGATTGGAAGAGCGCTTGGACTTGAATATGCGGCATTGATAGCCGTATCTCTTTTTAACACGTTGCTTCTAAAATCATTTAATACTTGAAGCAATTGTTTTCCCTTTCCGTTTTTGATAAAGACTCTTGTCGCCGCATCGAGATTATCTATTTTGTAATTTTTAGTAGGATCGCTTTTATCGCCTCCTGCAGCAAGCATCAATTCTGTTTTAAAAGCCTCAATTTTTCCATTGGCATCGCCGGCATATTTCGTGATATCCTGCGCAATAGGATGCCATATCGCAGCTTTATCATGTGTCGTCTGATCAGCTAATTTCTTGGTCAACGACTCCATTATCTGGTTTGTAGAAAGGTTTGTTTGCGTATTTGAGGTTATCAAACTATTGTTAACCGTCTTAAAGGCATTGAGGATCTCAGATGATACGTTTAGTGCCAGCAGTGCTGTTAACACCAGGTACATAATATTGATCATCTTCTGCCTTGGCTCTTTAGGTAATGCCATGACTATTTATGGTTTTTGTAATTAATAATGACTTGTCTTATCAAATTAAGGATACGGATCGTCTTGTTAGTTTTAGTTGCGACCCTGCATTGCTGTCAGCATATTTCCATAAATATTATTCAGGCGGCCCAGGTTACCAGCGAGGTCACCGATCTGAGCCTGAACTTTCTTAGCATCTTCAGCACTATGAAGCATGGCAGCAGATGTTTCAGACAATTTACCATAGAAAGCGTTCAGCGCTTTCAGGTGGTTATTGCTTTCCTGCAATTCCAGTTCATAAATAGTATTGAGTGAAGAAAGATTCTTGGTCAGCACCTGTATCTGTTCGTGGAATGCTTTTGCACCATCGGTAGCGGTATTGAACGCACCAACAGAATTAGCAGCATTTACATAAGCATCTTTTACTTTATCGAGGGTTCCTGTTACTTCTCTTGTCTTGGCAGCAAAATCTCCTGTAGCAGCAATCGTGTCATTAATATTGTTCATGCCTCCCACTGTTGTATTCAGTGTTTTGAAGCCATCACCCAGTCTTTTCATTGTATCAGGTGTGATGTCGGCATCCAGCATCATCTTATCCATGGCAGCAAACCCTTTTCTTGCTTTTTCACCGGCGATCACAAACTGCTCTTCATCATGACCATGATCGTCTTTGATGGGAGGGTAAATTGTATACAGAACGCCATACATCGCGAAGATGATCGCCTCTGTGGTCAAACCGATCCAGAGCCATGTATCGGCATCTGCGGCATGGGTGATCTTCCTGAGGGCTCCCCAGATTACTAATGCTGCACCGAAGGAAACGCCTACGTCTACCCATTTACTAACTTTTGATGGAATTGCTGCTGCCATAAAATTGGATTTTTAAGATGTTTAGAAAGTGATGAATTAATAATTAAGACGGTGGAAAAAATGAGAGGACAAATTTTATTATTGCCCTCTCAGTATTTTTTTAAAATATTCTTTTCAATTATTTTTTTGCTTTGCTACCTTTTCCTTTTGTTGGCGCTGCAGGTAAGTCGATCACACAGCGGAAACCAATGTACGATTTAGCAGAGTCCTGGTACTCGTAAGTGCTGGTTCCGGTCTGCAGGTAGTAACCCACATCTTTCCAGCTTCCGCCACGAATAATTTTGCGCTTCATCAGGGGAGGATCATCGTCTTTAGCATTGTAACGAACATCAGGGTTCATATCATGCTGGAAGTTATTACGGCCTTCATAAAAGATAGAAGACGTCCACTCGGCCACATTACCACTCATGCAGTAAAGACCGAAGTCGTTAGGCCAGTATCCATCAGCACGGACAGTATAGAAACCACCGTCTTCCGGGTAGTTACCACGACCAGGCTTAAAGTTGGCCATTAAACATCCTTTCTTATTACGGAGATAATAGTTACCCCAGGGGAACATTGATTGTGAACGACCGCCACGGGCTGCATATTCCCATTGTGCTTCTGTTGGAAGCCTGAAGTCAGATTCCTGTGCTCTTTTCTTGCTTTCAAGATATGAGTTCAGGTAATGTGTTCTCCAATGGCAGAACGCAGTCGCTTGTTTCCAGCTCACACCCACAACCGGGTAGTTACCGAATGAAGGGTGAGAGAAATATCTTTTTGTCATTGGCTCGTTGTACGAGTAAGCGAAGTCACGGATCCAGCATAATGTATCAGGAGCAATTGAGAAATTGCTGAACGCATGCTTTGTGATAAACAATGAACGTGGTTTATCGGCATTCTCTCTTTTGGCTGCTTCCTTCAGATCGAATACGTCACCATCATAGATAAGTTTTTTTGCATCGATCTCTATTTTGCCGTTGAGCCTGTCTTCAGGAGTAACCATTATTTCAGCTACTGCTTCTTTGCTTTTTGGATCAGCCCATTTGAAGGTTTTCATGAATGCCCAGTCAACATGCTCTTCACCATCAGGACCAGCTTTTACTTTTCCCATTTTACGGGCAGCTACTGAATCACGAACCCAATAAACGAATTGGCGATACTCATTGTTGGTGATCTCGGTGGCATCCATCCAGAAACCGCTGATTGATACAGAACGGTTCCTTGCACTGTATGCATATGCAGGATCCTCATCACTGGGACCCATATGGAATGTACCCTGCGGAACATACACCATACCAGGAGGCCTGGGTAATGTATACTTATTGCCGGGGGCTATCCCATGCACCTGACCATCATTAGGCAGGCTTCCGCCTTTGCCTCCATTCTTTTTTCCAAGAATGCCGCAACTGGCCAGCATCATAATGCAGGCGGTTGCGAGAAGAGAGTAGTAAAGGTTTTTCATTCTCATACACTTAAAGGGTATTGGGCAAATATAATATTTTGAACTATTCTTCAGCACAAGGTTACTATTTATTTTTTAGCAATAAAAGCACATTTTACGGGGTAAAAGTTCTAACGGATAGCGTGTTGGGTTTATTGTATTAACTTAAAATTAATTCCCCTCAGGAACACTGTTTATCAGGGAACTAAGCTCTTTTACAGAAAATACGCATGGATGACAGGTATAATTGCGGCAAAGCCAGAGCGAAGGTTTACTTGTAGCCGGTTTACGCTTTAAAAGAGGAATAAACTCGTCCCTTTTAGGGTCGGTTGACCCAACAATGACTCTATGGGGAATATATTCTTTAAGCAGTTCCGGCAGCAATTGCTCATAGCCGGTCCCTGTCAGAACTATCTCATTGGTACCAGTCGTCATTTCCAATAGCAGGCAGGCCCAGTTGCCAAATGAGCCCGGATACTTAGCGATCGCCTGTCCCAGGGCACTGATCATACCGTACGCCCGGCCTTTCCACCCACCGATCTGGGTAAGGATACATAAATGATACAGGTTATTGGCCATTACCGAATTACCGGAAGGAACAGCCCCATCATACATCTCCTTTTTCCGTACTATGACATCATTTTGATCTTTCTCTGTATAATAAAAAAAGTCGGGGCGCTCGACCGAAGATTCATTCTCATTATTGGTAACCACCATCGACTCTTCGCTGAATTGGGCAATAACTATCTCAGTCAGCTCATTTGCTTTTTGCATCCATTTGATAGCACCTGTTATTTCCTGCAAATGACGATACGCTTCAATAAGAAAAGCATAATCGTCAAGAAAGGCAGGAAATTTTGCCTTATTGTCTTTCCATGTATGAAAGAATAAAGAGAAGGAACCTCTTTTAAATTTTGATTCGAGGAATTGCATATTGTCAATTGCCAATTGACGGTATTCTTCTTTCCCGGTAGCCGCAAACGCTTTACTGCAGGCTGTATTCATCAAAGCGTTCCACCCGAGAATGATCTTATCATCCAGCAATGGACGAACTCTCGTGCCACGTTGTTCCAATAATTTCTTCCTGCATTTTCTAACGAGTTGTTTTAATTGTTCAACCGGAATATTTTTTTCATTGGCAAAATGGTCCATTGGTCTTTTAACCCTGAGAATATTTGTTCCTTCCCAATTGCCTTTCTCTGTAATATCAAAGTATTCGCAAAAGATACCGGCCTCTTCGCCCAGCAGATCTTTTACTTCCTGCAAACTCCACACATAGAATTTTCCTTCCACTCCTTCACTGTCTGCATCAAGTGCTGAATAAAATCCACCGCCCTGATGTAATAATTCTCTTTGGACAAATTCCATTGTTTCTTCTATTACTTCCCGGTATCTCTCTTTTCTGGTAAGCTGGTAGGCTTCACACAACACAGCTATTAAAAGCGCATTGTCATAAAGCATTTTTTCAAAATGAGGGGCCAGCCATTCCGTATCCGTGGAATAACGCGAAAAGCCACCACCTGCCTGGTCATAGATACCTCCTTCGATCATTTTGTCAAGACTCAGTAAAGCCTGCGATAATGCTTCTTCATTTTTATAAATATGTGAATACCGCAACAGGTATTGAATAGAAAAAGTTTGCGGGAATTTTGGCGCCCGTCCGAAACCGCCCCATTCTTTATCGGCATTTTGCAAAAGATTTTTAGCTATCTCGTCGACCTTATCAATAGAAACGATCTCTTCTTCTTTTGTTCGCTGAATACCGAAAGAATTGGACCTCAGGATATGCTCCACGAGGTTTTCCGCCTGCGCATCTATTTCATGGCGACGTTCTTTAAATGCCTGCATCACCCCTAATAATGTTTCCTGCCAGGAAGGCCTGTTGAAAGCCCGTTTCGGAGGGAAATAGGTTCCGCCATAAAATGGTTTTGCATCCGGTGTCAGGAAAACATTGAGCGGCCATCCGCCACTGCCGGTCATGGCCTGCACGGCATCCATATAGATATGATCAAGATCGGGCCGCTCCTCCCTGTCGATCTTAATATTGATGAAATGCTCATTCATGATCACAGCGGTCGCTTCATCTTCAAAACTTTCTCTTTCCATCACATGGCACCAATGGCAGGCTGCATAGCCAATGCTTACAAGTATTGGCTTGTTTTCTTCTTTTGCTTTGTTCAAGGCTTCTTCTCCCCACGGATACCAATTAACAGGATTATGGGCATGCTGCAGGAGATAAGGACTGGTCTCATTGAAAAGATGATTAGTATGTTGTGCCATGAATTATCAAAGTTCGGCGAAAACAGTATGAATTTCCGCTAATCCATGTGTCAAGTATGTACTATTCATGTGTTCTTCATTGGGAAGAACCCTGGTTTGACACATGGTTGACACATGGATTAGACATGGATTACCGATAGATGAGATAGGTCACTGATGATTGACCGCAACACTGACTGAAAGTAAAAAGCCTTCTAATAAAGAAGGCTTCTAAAAATTTATTTTAAATATTCCTATTTCTTTTTCTTATTGGCTGCCAGGAACTGTTCCAGCGCAGCTACCATACTCGGCGCCTGTGGTTGCGGGGCTCTTATTTCAAGTTTTAACCCGGCATCTTCGGCTGCTTTGGTCGTATTATTTCCAAATGCACCGATAACAGTTCCGTTTTGTTTGTACTTGGGAACATTATCAAACAGGCTTCTTACACCACTGGGTGTAAAGAAACAGATAACATCATATTCTGTTCTTGTCAATACTTCCTTTACATCGCTGCTGACGCTCCGGTACATAAAAGCCAATGTGAATTCACAGCTATTGGTCTTGAGCCAGCTCACGATCTCATTGTCCTGCTGGTTTTCCGAACATACATACAGGAATTTCTCATTGCCTTTATGTTTGTTGATAGCGTCAAACATACTTTTATTGGTACCATCGGCACCATAAAAGACCTTGCGCTTACGATAGAGAATGAATTTCTGCAGGTACAATGCGACAGCTTCTGTGATACAGAAATACTTGGTATCCTGCGAAACACTCACTTTCATTTCTTCGCAGATGCGGAAGAAATGATCGATAGCATTCCGGCTGGTGAAGATCACTCCTGTATACTGCTGTATCTCTATTTTCTGCTTACGGAAATCCCGGGCTGGTATGCCCTCCAGGCGAATGAAAGGATAGAAGTCAAGGTCTACACTGTACTTTCTTGAAAGTTCAAAGTACGGTGACTTATCACTTTCAGGTTTAGGCTGGGTAATCAGGATTTTCTGTATGGTGTTGGCCTGCGCACTGGCCTTTGTAACCCCGGATTTAGTCATGTGCTCTGTTTGGCTAAAGTTGGCGGCAAAGTTAAGTAGTAATACCGAAAAACAGCAACAAGGCTTTGTATATCAGTAAAAGAGGTGCGATCTCAAAGGCAATAAGATACAAAAAGAAATGAAAGGGGTTGACTTTGACCTGATTACGAATTGCAGCAAAGGTTAATATTATCCGGTAGCAGAATAAACCACCTACCAGGCAAAAAGAACCTGTCAATGCCGCATCATACAAGGGACGGACAGTGAAGGCCAGTAAAATGAGAAAAGGCAATAAAAGGATCGCGATCATTTTATTGACAACAAAAACGATGAAGATATAATTGTCGGCCGCATCACTCATATTAAAAAGCCACCCGGATATCTTCAAGCCGACAAACTTGACAAGATAAATAGCAGAAAGACCCAAACAACAATACAGGAACTGCAACCAGAATCCTCCCCCGACACCCAAATTGAAATGCTGTAAAAGAAAACTGGCATAGAGCCCGCCGCAAACCACAAAAAATAAATTCAGCAACATTGACGGCAAGGGAGTTTCCATCAACTGCTCTTTGATCTGCCGCTGCTTTAATGTGGTCCTGAAAAAAAGACGGAAAAGATCATTGAAGTATTTGGGGAAAGCATTTTTCAAAAAAGCATAGCCGAGCAATATCACAATAAGAAGATAAAAGATCAGCTCTTTGCCATTTGTTTGGCGCTTATCTGAATGAACCGTGACAGGTGCATTCCCAAATCCGAAATAAGGATTATGCTTCATCTGCTGCCATTGCAGGTTTTGTATAGAAACAGGAATGGTGGCATCCCATTTCCAGCCAGAATCCTTACGTGGCATTTTTGAAACAGAATCTTTCATTACTGATGCAGGCAAGGTATCGATGGCGATCACCGAATCCTTTTGAAACAATGAATCAGCAACAGGAATGACCGTAGTATCGCCGGGAACCTGGGCAGATACGGAATGGATAAAGAATAACTGGACAGTAAAGAAGAAAATAAACCGGCTCAATGAAAATGATTATGATGCAAAAGTATCAAGACAATTACGATTTACGAATTGCGATTTACGATTTGTTGCAAATCGACTTGTTCTTACATGATCGGTGACCCGGTTATCGTAAAGACTATATGAACAGGAGCAAATCGTAATTCGTAATTCGTAAATGACCCATAGTATATCTAAAAGTAATTGACAAAACCGATATGAATCTTTGACTGGCGAAGATTGAATTGAGTATCATCTCTTTTTCCGACAGCCCAGGCCAGGTTAAAAATACCTGCCTTGGTCTCAAAAGCAAGACCCAAACCCGTACCAAAATAAGTATGATCGATCTTTACATCCCGGCTGCTGTTCCTTCCCCATCCCCCATCAAACAATACATAGAAATAGGAGTTCCTGTCCACCAGGTAATGATATTCTATTGTTGCAATAGCGAACTGTGAAAGATACTGGCTCTCTTCATCAAAACCTCTCAGTAATTTATACCCTCCTACCTGGAATAATTCATTACGGAAGATATTACCGCTTTTGAAAAGCCCTGCATTAAGGGCCGTTTTGATCGTATTCCTTTGCGCATCCAATGGAAAATATTTCGCGGCCATCATCCTGATACGTAACTGGTAAGTACTCAGCTTCACGGTATCATATAATTTTCCAAAACTGAAACCGGGGTCATTGGGATCTTTCAGATCAAGTATTTGATTGTTCCTTTTCAGCTTCTTTTTTCCAATGGCAGTAATGATCCTGAACTCATTTCCCTTCCGGGGATTGAGACGGTAATTGGTATTATTCAATTCATAATCCAAACCCACGTTCCAGGAGCTTACATCACCGACATCTGGTAACCGGCGGTTTAGCAAAAGCAATTGTGTATTGATCCCGCCTTCACTCACGATCGTCTGGAATCGTTGTAAAAACAGTTTCCCCGCCTGGTTATTATTCAAAACATATTGAGCGCCCAGCTGAAAATTGACGTTGAGAAAACTGCTATCCTTCCTGAACATGTCAAAGGAAAAATCAAGTCCGAGTGGTGAATTAAGAAAATAAGGATGCTGGTATAATAAATTCAACCGTGGCGACTTTACCTGCACCTGCTGCCAGTTGAGACCGATCGTTTCGCCGGCATTCAATGCATTCTTCAATAAAATATTCGCCTCCCCCGTGATCAGTATTTTTTTGCTGGACAACTGGTCATTGTTAGGAAGGAAACCGATCAGCGCATTGACCTGGCTGCTTTTCTTTTGTTTGAGATATAAATTCAATACTGAACCGGTACCCAGCATCGTAATATTAAAAGGTTGCTCCTGCTCGACATAGGTCAGCTCGTTCAATTTTTTATTGACAGCGGATAATTTTTTCTTGCTGTATATGCTCCCGTTAGGGATATCGAGGTATCGTTGCAGGTAACCATTGGAGATCTTTGCATTCCCATACAGGCGAATACTGTCAATCTTATACAGCGGTCCTTTATTTATTTTCAGCAAGGCAGAAACTTTATCAGCATCCAGTTGAAGACTGTCGAGATAGATCCTTGCAAAAGGATAACCCGTATTTTCCAAATGATCGAGCATTTTTTCTTCCAATGCCTGTACCTGTGAAAAATTCATCGGTTTGCCGGCAAACATCCTTTCCTGCCAGCCGGCTGCTTCCAGCAATGATGCTTCGATGGTCCTTGTATCCAACTGTGCCCAGCGGTATAATTCGCCGATGAATAATGCTATGCTGACAAAATTGTCCCTGTATTGAATACTATCGACCGAGGCGGTAACATAACCCCTGGCCTGCAGGTTACCTGTTAATTGTAAAAGATATGTTTCAGCAGCATTGCGTGAATCGAAGCTGGTCTGTAATCCCGTCAACGATACGATCGTTGCAGAATCCTTATCCACCCCGCTGAGGTGAAGATTATATTTGTTTTGTGCTGAAGCAGAAACTGTCAACAACAAAACAAGGATCGGTATCAGGCGGTATTTTACCAAGGGATTGAATTCAAAATTCAAAAGTAAAAATTAAAAATGGTGTTACACAATGCTATTACCCCACCTTTTTCCCGAAGCAAGGCAGCAAGTGTTTGTTTTTTAATTTTTACTTTTGAATTTTTACTTTTTCTATGGCCGGCATCTATATTCATATACCTTTTTGCAAACAGGCTTGCCATTATTGCAATTTTCATTTTGCCACTTCTCTTCGCCATAAAGCTGCCTTAATAAACGCATTGATCAGCGAAATCGATCTGCAAAAAAAATATTTAAAGAAAGAAAACATCGAAACGATCTATTTCGGTGGCGGTACGCCAAGTTTATTGGAGACCGGTGAGCTGCAATCGCTGATCCATAAGATAAGGTCTGTTTTCCGGGTATCAACCACTGAAGAAATAACGCTCGAAGCAAACCCCGATGATATTACTGAAGAGAAACTGGTTGGCTGGAAAGAAATTGGCATCAACCGTCTCAGCATCGGTGTTCAAAGTTTTTTTGACGAGGACCTCCGATGGATGAACAGGGCGCATGACAGTAAGTTAGCAGTTAATAGTTTGGAGTTAGCGGTCAGGCATTTCGAAAATATTACTATCGATCTTATCTACGGCACTCCCCAACTCACGAATGAAAAATGGAAACACAATGTTGATACGGCTATTGCATTGAATATCCCGCATCTTTCCTGTTATGCATTGACGGTAGAACCAAAGACACCGCTTCATAAGATGATAGACCAGCATAAAAGCGAAGACATCAACCCGGATAAGCAATCAGAACAATTCTTACTACTGATGCAATGGCTGGAAGAAGCGGGGTATGAACATTACGAGATCTCCAATTTTGCAAAGCCAGGCCAGCGCAGCCGTCACAATTCCTCTTACTGGCGGGGAAGAAAGTATTTAGGTATTGGTCCTTCTGCCCATTCTTTTAATGGAACAAGCCGCCAGTGGAATATTTCCAATAATACTCTTTATACAGATTCAATTGATCAAAATATAATTCCTTTCGAAGCCGAAAATCTTACTCCTGTCCAACGATTGAATGAATATATCATGACGGCCCTGCGAACGATGGAAGGGATCAGTTTGGAATTTTTAAGTTCCCGGTTTGGAATTACTGAAGAAGTGATGATGAAAAAGGCAAAAAAGTTTATCGATGCGGGCCTTATTCAAACAATAAATAATTCACTTGTCATTACCCGCGAAGGAAAATTACTGGCCGATGGCATTGCAGCCGATCTTTTCATTTTGGATCTATTTGGAGATCCAGGCAATTAGGATATTAAGCAAACATCCGATTGCAACGAGGGAAGAAAGGATGAAAGGAAACCATTTGATGGGATGGGGTTTGGTACTGCCTTCTCTTCTTCCATCCTGCCATTTATTATATTCCAGTACATTTAAAACAATGGAAACAACGGCGGCTGTAAAAAACAGTACCTGGAAAAACATTATCATAAACCGGGGCTTTTTTTGCCCAAGTTAAAGCTTTTGATGATTATGTTTCCAGTAATCATACACCTGTTTTCCAACAAGGCAGAGCACCATCACAAGTATGGCGGCAGGAGCAAATCCATGGTATGAAAGAGGCATAGGGTAGAGTTTATCATTCAAAAATATTTTGTCTGTTAACTAATCCAAAACTCAGACCAAAACCTGTTCTATCCGTTTAAAGCCTTCGGGAGGTTTAACATCTTCCCATAATATCTTATAGACCGTTTCAGCTATGGGTATAGCTGCATCCACGGACTTATTAATTGTATAAATACACCGGGCAGCGTTATAGCCCTCGGCCACCATGTTCATTTCCAGCTGGGCCGCCCTGATAGAGTATCCCTTCCCTATCATATTACCAAAGGTCCGGTTGCGGCTGTACAAAGAATAACAGGTCACTAACAGGTCGCCCAGGTATACCGAAGCTGCATAATTCGGGGTTTTACGATGCGTAACCGGGTCCTCACCTTCATGATCGCCGACGGTAATATGTTCTACACCGAATTTTTTGAGAAAGCCGGCCATCTCATCGGCTGCATTGGCAATATAAACGCTCAGGAAATTATCGCCGTAATCAAGACCATGTGCAATACCGGCGCCTACTGCATAAATGTTTTTCAGTACCGCCGCATATTGTACTCCCAGGATATCGTGATTGGTGATCGTACTGATATAATCCGTAGTGAAATGGGAAGCGATCTCCGAGGCCATCATGATATCTGACCCGGAAAAAGTGAGATAGGAAAGTTTTTCGGAGGCTACTTCTTCTGCATGACAAGGACCTAACACGGCAAAATAATTTTCCAGCGCCACATTAAACTCCTGTTGCAAATAGTAATTCAGTAAAATATTTTTCTCCGGTAACAATCCTTTGATAGCTGAAACAACTTTTTTCCCTTTCCAGTCTGCCGGCCTGAGTGATGAAAGACTTTGCTCTGTATATGCAGAAGGAACGACCACAATGACCACATCCGATCTTTTCACTACTTCTTTTATATTGGCAGATAAAGAAAGAAGTGAGCAATCAAATTTTACGGAGCTTAAATAATTGGGATTATGACAATGTGCCTTTATATGATCAATAGTTACCTGGCTCCTTATCCACCAATTGATCGCATGCTTCCTGTCAGTAAGGATCTTTGCCAGTGCTGTGGCCCAACTGCCGCCGCCAATAATACCAAAAGTCATTTTAAACTTATTTACAATGGCCAATGGCCAATGGCCAATACCCAATTGGCCATTGACTATTGGTAATTATTTCTCAAACAATTTATCCTTCGCTACCACTTTCACTTTCATTCCGTCCTTCAGCGTTTTACTCACCGCGGTATAGGGATCTGTTACCACTTCCTCTCCTTCTTTCAATCCACTCAGCACCTCTATATAATTTATATCCTGTATGCCGGATTTGACCACCACTTTTTTCACGATCCCGTCCTTTTGCAAAACAAAAACCACTTCTTCCAGTTCATCTTCACCAGCTTCCTGGCCATTATCCATCAATCCTTCTTTATCTTTCGCTTGTTCCTGCTCTTTCTTTTTATCTGCCATGCTCCTGTCGCTTCCTTTTACTCTTGCGTTCACGGCACCGATCGGAACAGACAGTACATTCTCCACCCTTCTTGTCTTGATATCAGCGCTGGCATTCATACCGGGACGGAAAGGAAAAGTTTTATTCGAAAGATCCTTATACGATTCAGGCAATAAACGGATCCGCACCTCATATTCCGTCACATCATTGGAAGTAACTGCACCCAGGCCAGAGCTGCTCTTGGTACTGCTCCCGATCTTGGTCACAATTCCTTTGAACTTACGGTTATTATAAGCATCCACTTCCACATCGGCCGAATCACCGATATCGATCTTTACGATATCATTCTCTCCTACATCTACTCTTACTTCCAGTACAGACATATCAGCCACTGTCATCATTTCGGTACCGATATTAAAACTGTTACCCGCCACTCTTTCTCCTTTCTTCACTTTCAGGGAAGAGATCACACCGGACATGGGTGCGACCAGTGTTGTACGGCTAAGATCTTTATTGGCTTTGTTCAATCCTACCTGCGAGCTCTGCACGTTAGCCTGTAACCCTTTTATATTTTGCTGGGCCGCCCTGTAATTTGCCTGCGCTGAGCGAAGTGTTGTTTCATACTGTTCCAGCTCCGCTTTGGAGATCACTTTATCATCGAATAATTTTTTATTACGGTCATAGGTTTGCTGGGCCAGGTCAATATTGGCCTGCAAGGCTTCCAGTGCCGCTTTTCCATTATCAACTGTCGCATTGGATTGGTTGACCCTGGATGCTGCTTCATCTCTTTGCAATGAATAAATATCGGCATAGATACGGGCCAGCACTTCGCCGCTTCTTACGGTATCGCCTTCTTCAACATTCAGTTCGGTTATCTCGCCTGAAATATCAGGACTGATCTTTACTTCTACTTCAGGATAGATCTTACCGCTGGCATTGACTGATTCAGTAATGGTGCGACGGGTAGCTTTTGCAGTCGCCACCTTCTCCGTTTCTTTTTTTCCTCCCAGCATTTTAAATGCTAAAAACAATACTACCACTACGCCAACACCGATCAGTATCCTTTTTAATGTCTTATTCATACTATGAGATAATTTGACAATTCGGCAATTCGACAATTGTCAAATTGCCGAATTGTTCCATTTTATAATTTTAATCCTTGCCCTTTATAAAACTCCAGCAATTTTATTTTGAACAAATAATCATATTGCGAATACAATAACTGGCTTTTCGCCTGCTGTAAACCTGTCTGCGTGGTGACCAGGTCATAGGTTGACAAGAGGCCCACATCATATCTTTTCAATGCATACTCATATGCTTTTTGTGACGCTTCCACCGCTTTTTTATTGGCATTGAATTTTTGCAGGGCCGCTACTGCATCGTTATAGGCCGTATAAATATCCTGCTTCAGTGTAAAACTGTTCTGTTCTTTTTGCAACTCAACTTGCTTTACATTCAGCTTTGACCGTTGCCATGCCGTTCTCAACACACCTCCGTTCATGATCGGCACACTAATATTTATTCCGATAGATTGCCTGAAGTTTTGATTGAACTGATCAAAGTACCCGATCTTTCCTGCAGTAAAAATGTCACGGGGTATTATAGAAAAAACCGTGTCCGGCGGCCCGCTTATATTCACAAGCCCGATCGGCGGAAATACCGAAATTCTTGATTTGACCTCTTCTGCCCTGCTATTAAAACCAGTTCCCAAACTTCCAAACAAAGAGATGGTTGGATACATGGAACCTCTGGCAACCTCCACTGATTTTTGTGCCGCTCTTAAATTCAGATCATCCACTTTTTGCTGTGGCATATTTGCGATCGCTGAAGTGTATACGATTTCCGGTTGCAGATCAGCCAGGTTTTCAACTGGTATGGCGTTGACAGCAGGAGTGAAAACATCAAAAGGTTTTCCGGGATCCAGGTTCAACAACGCTTTCATTTGCAATAATGATTGCTGCGCCGCTGTTTGAGCCGTGATCAATGCCGAACTATCCAGGGCCAGTACAGATTCAAGATTGACTGCATTCAATTCGGGCAACTTTCCCGCCTCCACTTGTTTACGGGTGCTTTCGAGTTGAGACCTTGTTTGAGCAACATTGGTAGTGGCCAGGTTGATCTGCTCTCTCGCCAATAGTATTTGCAGGTAAGCTACGGCAACGTTCAGTGCTATATCATTCTTAGCTTTATCTGCACCCGCTGCGGTTGCTTTCAGCGTAAGATCTTTTACTGCGATCGTATTTTTTTTGGTGAACCAATTGAAAAGATCAACACTTGCCTGTAAAGAATAGTTATTGAAAAAATAGCTTTGAGTGATCAACCCGAAATTGGTCGGATCCTGGTTACGGCCCGAACCTATTCCTGCATTGGTACTAAAATTAATACCCGGCTGCTGCGCCATCTTACTTTGTTGGAGGTCCAGTTCAGCAAAACGAATTTGCAGGTCCGCCTGCCGGACAGAAATATTATGCTCCAATGCATACTCAACGCATTTTCTCAGGTCCCATTTTTCTATGGTTGGTTGTGCAAATACGGATTGGAAAAACAATAATGCAAAAGCCAGTTGTATACAGCGCCTGATCATAGTACAAAAATAAAGTGTTTCAGGTCAGGAGCAATTTGGCAATTAGACAATTCGGCAATTTGCCAATTACTAAGCCAGAAATTAATCCTATTATCAAATTGCCGAATTGTCTAATTGTCGAATAACTAACCTGCCTATATCTTATCTAACGCCTGTGAAAGATCGTCTATCAGGTATTTTGGTTCTTCCAGCCCGACATAAATGCGGACATACCGGTGCTCTTTATTGGAAGGATCAAAATCGGGCGGCAGGAGACCGGCACATTTGGGAATGATCAAACTCTCATGACCGCCCCAGCTCACCGCCATCATGATATGCTTAAGTGATTCGCAGAATTTTACAATGGATTCCATCTTGCTTGTCTTTAAAACAGCTGTGAACAAGCCGCAGGCCCCTTTCATCTGTTCTTTCGCCAATTGGTATTGCGGAAAGCTTTCATCCAGGGGGAAAAGAACAGACTCCACTTTCGGATGCTGTTTCATAAAAGCAACCACCTCCGCAGTTGATCTTGTGAGCCTGTCGAATCTTGCCGGCAAGGTTCTTAGTCCACGTATCAGGAGCCATGCATTGAAAGGCTGAATCCCGCTGCCGATGTTGAGATATTCACTGTCAAATATTTTTTTCGTCATAGCATGGGTGCCGCTCAGTACACCGCCGAGGGTATCGCTATGGCCGCTGATATATTTTGTTGCCGTCTGCATCGCCATATCCATTCCCATTTCGATGGGTTTTTGATATAGGGGGGAACAATAACTATTGTCCAGCATGGTGACAATATTCTTCGCCTTTGCAAATGCAGCTACTTCTTTGACCGGCTGAATCGCAAAATCCCAGCTATTAGGCGATTCGAGATAATAGAAAGTAGTATTGGACTTCGTGGCTTTTTCCCAATTCTCAATTTTTGTCCCGTCGATATAAGTAGTAGTGATCCCAAATCTTGGCAGGATAACATCAAACATGCGTTGCGCCCATGTATAGGGTTTGGCAACCGATACAATATGATCACCCGATCTCACATTGGCAAAGATCCCGGCGAATATGGCCGCAGCGCCATTATTAAATACCAAACAATCTTCCGCGCCATCCAATGCAGCCAATTTTTTCCTGAGAATATCAACGGTCGGATTCAAACCGCGGCTGTAGAGATAACCACCCATTTCATCTTCGAATGCTTTTCGGAGATCCTCTACTTTATTAAAAACAAAATTGCTGGTCTGCATGATCGGGGGCGACACAGCATTGAAATAATTCTCCCGGTCCTCTCCCAGTTCATTGATGATATACGACAGGTCCATCTTACAGCTTTTGTTTTTTTATAGCCTGCGCAATAAAATACACGATAATAAAGAAGGCAAGCACCGATAAACCAACGAGGGCCGCATAATGATTCTTCTCATAATCAAGAGCGATGCTGATCGCTACAAAAGAATAGGCGGCCATGAATATTAATGTCAACCACGGAAATAATTTCATACTGTAAATGCCGGTGCCATCCAGGTGTTTTGTCCTTTTACGTATCACAAAAATACTTCCCGCAGAAAGCACCATTCCAAAACAATCCAGGAAAATAGTAAAGCTTAACAAACGATCAAATTCCTGTGCCCAGAATACCGATAAAGCTGCGACGATAGCAAAAATTGATAGCGCCAGGGTCAGTGCCCCGCGGTTATTCCGTCTTTGAAACACGGCCGGCAACATCTTGTCTTCGCTCATCGCTACCATTACCCTCGGGTTACTTAATAATAATGCATTGATATAGGCCAGCACACTCAGGAAAAGAAAAACTGAAAGGATACGTTCCGCATTCACCCCGAATATCTTTGATGCCATGATCGCCGCAATGTTCTTGCTTGTCTTTAATTCCTCAAAACCGATGACATGCACATATGCATAATTGATGACGAGATACAAAGTGATAATGATAAATATACCCGTAAATATTCCCCGCGGAATATTCCGGTTGGGTTTATCCACTTCCGAACCAAAATTGATCGTTTGCTGGTATCCTCCATACGTAAAGCTTACCGCCACCAACCCGATACCAAATGCCTTGATATATTCCCGGAAACCCGCTCCATCTGTTACAGGTGAAGTAACAATATGAGGAATATCCCCGCTCCCTGCAAAGAACAATGGAGTGATCAGTAAAAGTATCAGCGTTATTTTAATGATGGTTAATACTGTTTGTGTTTTGGCACTTAAACGCAGCCCCAGCATATTCACTCCGTAAAAAATAGCGATAGCCGACAACGCGATAATGATATGGATCGTTCTTACATAATCGATATGAGCGGTGAGCCAGGCTGCATCTTTGGAGGCGGGCAAAATAACACCCGTGATATATTCGCCGCCAACCAATGCAACAGCAGCACCCGAAGCAGCGTTGCTTACAAGAATGATACAATTGATAGCAAAAGCGATCGAAGGATGATACGCATAAGAGAAAACTTTATAATAGCCGCCCATCACCGGCAATCTTGAGCCGATCTCGGCGTAGGTCAATGCACCGCAAAGAGCCACCAGGCCTCCTGCTACCCATGCAATAAAGAAAATAAGTGGTGTGGGTGATGCCGCTGCTACATTGGCCGGGGTACGAAAAATACCCATGCCAATGACAAGACTTACAACGATCATCGTAAAATCGAACAAGCCGAGTTTATTCTTTGCAGTCATGGCTTGAAGATAAAGAAAACAGTCTAACTTTATATGACCGGACTCTTACATTCTATGAAAGGTATACTTGCAGTTTTTTCTCTCCTCTTTATTACTACTTCTTCTATCGCACAAATTGATTCGTTGCAGGAAGAAGGAATTGATTCATTAAAAACGCTGGATGAAGTAATGGTGAGGTCATTTGAACAGAACCGCCGCGCAAATGAATCAACGATCTCCTCTGTTAAGGTCATTGAATTCAAAAATGCAGACCGCTACAATAAGACCTCGCTGGTAAATGGATTTAATTCATTGGCAGGTGTACGGATGGAAGAACGTTCACCCGGCAGTTACCGTATCAATATAAGAGGAAGTTCATTACGGTCTCCTTTTGGGGTACGGAATGTAAAAGTATATTGGAGCGATATCCCGCTGACCGATCCCGGCGGCAATACTTATTTCAATCAAATTGCCTATAATAATTTTTCTTATATCGAAATAACCAAAGGTCCGGCAGGAAGCATGTATGGTGCAGGTACCGGCGGATTGGTATTGCTGAACTATTATGAAAGCTGGAAACCGGGAATAAGCTTTGAATACATTACAGGCAGCTATGGTTTGCAAAATATTTTTACCTCTGCACGTTTTGGAAAAAAAGAAAATAAAAACCAGTTCACCTATGCGCATAACCAAACAAATGGTTACCGGATACAAACGGAGATGAGAAAAGATAATTTTTCCTGGCAGTCCATTTTAAAAATTTCGGATAAACAGCAGTTGACAGGTTCGGTATTGTTCACTGATATGTATTACCAGACCCCGGGAGCATTGACAGTAGCAGAATTCAATGCCAATCCTAAGCAGGCGAGGCCGGCTGGTGGTGGTTTTCCATCAGCAGTCAATGCACATGCGGCGATCTTTCAAAAAAATATTACAGCGGGTTTTACCAATGTTTATCAAATTAATACCGCTTTTAAAAATTCCACGACCCTCTATGGTGCATTCTCTCAAATAAAGAACCCGGCCATCCGTAATTATGAAAGAAGGAATGAACCCTCTTTTGGTGGAAGGACTGTCTTTACTTATTATAAAAAAGTAAATGCCACCGGCTCAGATCATAACATCTTCCAATTTGTCGGTGGCAGTGAATTCCAGCAGGGATATTTCAATACAGAGGTCTCCAAAAATAAAAATGGCAATCCCGATACATTACAAACCAATGATGATATCAATTATACAGCTTATAATTTCTTTTTGCAGGGAGATATCAACCTGCAGGATAAATGGTTCTTCAATGGCGGCATCAGCCTGAACAAATCGAAAGTTAGTTTCAGCAGGCTGAGCAGTTATCCTGTACTCAAACAAAAAAGATCTTATCAAAATGAAATAGCGCCGCGATTTTCTGTGAGAAAAAGTTTCCCGTATTATACCTGGGTGAAAGCAACCGTATCTAGAGGGTTCTCTCCTCCCACAATTGCCGAATTATTGCCCTCTACCGGCATCATCAGCACCGATCTAGAAGCAGAATATGGATGGAACTATGAAATGGCGGTTGGTATAGGTGCATTCAAAAACAAACTACGGCTGGAACTCACCGGCTTTTATTTTAAACTGAATAAGGCATTGGTTCAACGGAGAGATCTTTCGGGGGCCGATTTTTTTGTCAATGCCGGTGATGTAAAACAAACCGGTATAGAGTCCCGGGCAGAATATTCGAAGGGTTTTTCATCAAATGGCTTTATCGATTATTTCAATATCGTTATTGATCACACCTATAATCATTTCCGGTATGGGACTTTTATTAAAGGCACGGATAATTTCTCCGGCAAAACAGTTCCTTCTGTTCCGTCCAATACATTGTCTGTGATCGCCGATCTTTATTTGAATTGCGGCATTTATTCGAATGCTACTTATTATTCAGCTTCTAAAATATTCCTGAATGATGCGAATACCGCCGTCGCAGATCCTTATCATTTATTAGGCTGGCGGATCGGCTGGAAACCTTTGCGTAAGCCCGGTACCGCTAAAAAATACAAGCTTGACTTATATGCCGGTGCTGATAATCTCCTGGATGAACATTATAGTTTGGGGAATGATATCAATGCAGCTGCCAATCGTTTTTATAATGCTGCGCCGGAAAGGAATTATTATGTGGGATTATCTTTCCAGTGGATAAGGTAAGGTGGGTTGAAACTGGATTTGATGGCTAAATGGTCAGATTGTTTATTGGTTCTCCGGGATAAACAATAACAATTGAACAAACAAACCATTTAACTATTCGTCTACATGACATCAATATTTAAGCACAGGACACCCAAGTTTACTCTTTCCTCCATATCCTCCACCGCTACCACTATCGCCGCCGGGACGAAAAATAATACCTATTGCATAATTGATATAATGATCTTTCAGATCGGGGTTTGCAGCCTGGCTAAAGCCATCCATATAATCTGTGAAGCTGAGCCGGTAGGAAGCTTCAAGGTTCATCCCGAATTTTGGACTGAAGAAATAACGAAGACCGCCGCCCAGTGGTAATACTGGTATTGCTTTGGGTAATGAATGTGCTGAATCGATCGCCAGCCCGTCTGTTACGATATGATTTTGCTGATCAAAGTATTCCCTGTTAAAGCGGCTCCAGTCTCTTTTGATATTTAAAAAACTCACGCCGGCTCCTCCATACACATAAGGCGATAAACCAGTTTCGTAATTCCTGGCCGTAATATTAAATACAAGCAAGGCAGAAACTTCCACCAGGGAAGATGTGAAATTAAAATTACGTTGCTGCCGGTATTCAGGCTTGCTGTATTCGCTGTCATCTCCGCGCAAGGAGCCAAGCAAGAGATTTCCACGAATAGAAAATGTTTGATTCAATACCCGGTTAGCATGAAGGCCAACAGCAAAACGCTGTGTTTTGAATGCCCCGAATTTTTCCGGTGTGAGGTCTCCCTGGTAAACATTAAATCCAAAGTTTGCCCCGTACTCAAATTTACTTTGGGAATAGGAAGTAAAGGAAATACATAAGATTACAATAGCTATAAAAGCTTTCATGAATACGTTAGGCTTCATCGGGTCTTTTTTAGGTTAAAAAACTCCGGGCGGAAGTGATGCGGCGAATAACAATAGCAACTTATACGCCAAACGCAGGAAAACTCATTTCATTTTACCAAATACGTTAAAAAAAGATCAGCCTGGAAGATGGGAAAGAAATGACAATTCATGATTAAACCCTTCTTCATTGCACCAGTAATGAACTAATGGGCAAGTACTGCTGTTGAAAACTCTTCCTTTCACAAAAAATACTCTGCCTATATTTGCCGCAGTTTGGTTCCCGCAAATGCGGGATTAAAAAGGGAAACCGGTTAAAGTCCGGTGCTATCCCCGTAGCTGTAAAGGGTCTCTATTGAGAAGCTTCAAACTTCGCCACTGTTTTTAACGGGAAGGCGTTGAAGTAAACCCTGAGCCAGAAGACCTGCCAGGCTAGTTAAACATTTATTTTGCTTTCGGGTGAAAAGCTGGAATGTAAAAGTCGGGCGACATTTATATTTCTATGCCGTTGTTTGTGTTTCACTAACAACTTTACCGGAAGCAGTCACACAAAAATTTCATGTAACATGAAAAAGATCTTTTTTGTGCTGGCTGCTGTCATTATCAGCAACCAGCTGCTTGCGCAGGATTCGAGTAGACTTTTACAACTCAACGTAGTTGAACCGGGTGTTTCCTGGGTAACGATCGATTCTCTTAACCCGATTGTTATCACCGCCAACAAATACCCGCAGAAACAAAGCCAGACAGGTAAGGTACTCACCATTATCGGTCAGCAGCAATTAGAAAAAAGCGGTGGAAAAAATTTAGGTGAGTTATTAAATACAGCGGTGGGCACCACCATTGTCGGGAACAGCAATGTAGCAGGCACCAATCAAACGATCAGCATTCGGGGTTCATCCGCAGGGAATGTATTATTATTGATCGATGGCGTTCCGGCCAACGACCCTTCCGTCATCACGAATTATTTCGATCTTAATTTTTTTAGTCTTGATCAAATAGAAAGGATCGAGATCCTGAAAGGGGGACAATCCACCTTGTATGGTTCTGATGCAGTAGCGGGTGTTGTCAATATTATTACGAAAAAAGGAGAAGCGAAGCTAAAGGTCTACGGCAATTTTACTGCCGGCAGTTATAATACATTGAAAGAATCGGTTGGTTTGGGCAAACAAACAGGCCAATTTGATTATTCAATAAACTATACGCATATCGGCTCCGATGGTTTCTCCGCTGCTTATGATAAAAACAAGACCGGCAATTTTGATAAAGATGGTTTTGATGACCATGCGGTGAACGGGCGGTTTGGTTTTAAGATGGGAAAAAAGATCAGGACCCATTTTTCCGGCACCTATAATTATTATAAGACCGATCTCGATGCATCTGCATTCACCGACGAGAAGGATTATACCGTAAAAAATAAAAACAAACAGGCCGGTGCCGGGATCGTTTATCAATTTAACCGGAACAAAGGTGGCGTTCATCTTAATTATAATTTCAACAGGACGGAAAGGAATTATTTAGATGATTCCATTCACAAAAGCAGTCCCTATGTTGATTATTCGAAAGCGAATTATATCGGCCGTACACATTTTGCAGAATTATATAGCAATTTGATCCTTGATAATTTCGAGGTGCTTGCCGGTATCGATTATCGTTTACATAATACGGACCAGGATTATTTTTCCAGCGGGCCATTCGGTCCTTATGCACCGGTACCATTGCATGCTGAAATGAATCAATTGAGTCCCTATGCTTCCGTGATCCTTAAAACGGAGAGCGGATTCAATGCAGAAGCGGGGGCGAGATGGAACAAACATTCGGAGTATGGAAGCAATGTCAGTTTTACATTCAATCCATTCTACCTTGCTTATAAAAAGTTCAAGGTCTTCGGAAATCTTTATTCTGCATTTAAAACACCAACGCTTTACCAGTTATTCGATCCCTCAGCCGGCAACCCGGCACTCGATCCCGAAAAAGGAATTATCGGCGAAGCAGGTATCGAAGTTTTTTCTGTAAAGAAAACATGGTTCAGGGTTACCGGGTTTTACCGCAATACAAAAGATGCGATCCTCTATACTTTCAATCCTTCGACCTTTGCAAGCTTATACCTGAATGCCGGCCAGCAAACCAATTATGGTGCTGAGCTGGAAGCACGATATTCGTCCGGCAAAGTGACCATCACCGGCAATTATACTTATACCGATGGCAAGACAACCGCGGCCTTTGATGGTACCGGTACACCGATCGGCAAAGACACGACCTATTATAATCTTTATCGCATACCCAAAAGCACGATCAATGTGAATGTCGGTGTACAGGTAACCAAAGTATTTTATTATAGCGTTGTCATGCGTTCAGTCAGTAACCGTGAAGAATTCATTTATGGATCGATGCCGGAAATATTGAAAGCCTATTTTACGGTTGATGTATATGGTGAATATAAATTCGGCAAGAATGCAAAGATCTTTTTAGACCTGAAGAATTTTTTCAACCAGCAGTATACGGATATCCTGGGTTACAATTCACGGAAATTCAACTTTACAACCGGTGTAAGTTTTCAATTATAAGCAGTATGGGCAAGCATGAAGAAAAGAAATGTCCGCGTTGTCAAAAAAAATTTGAATGCAAGCAGGGCAACATAACGCAATGCCAGTGCTATACGGTAGAATTATCGGAAGAACAACGTTCCTATATTGAACAGCGTTACAATGATTGTTTGTGCCGTGATTGTTTGCAATACCTGTCGGCAGAATTGAATTTGTTCAACGAAAAGTATATTTTTCGGTAGGATGTTAATGAGTTAATTAAACAATTCGGCAATTCGACAATTTGGCATTCGACAGGTCTCCGGATTCGTCGCGAGCTAATTATCGAATTGTCGAATCAGCGAATTGTCGAATTGCCTGTACATAAACTATTTTTGCAGAAATCAGGCCTATGTATTTTAATTTAGACCAGTTCATCACGCTAACTTTCACGTTGTTTGCCGTCATTGATGTGGTCGGTTCTGTTCCCATGCTGATATCGATCAAACAAAAAGCGGGCAGTATCAGTTCCTGGAAAGTGACATTGATCTCAGGGCTGCTGATGATCATATTCTTTTTTATCGGCGAGCCTTTTTTAAATGTCCTGGGAGTCGATATCAAATCTTTTGCAGTGGCCGGATCCATCGTGATCTTTATTCTCGGTCTTGAAATGGTATTGGGAATTGAATTCTTTAAATCCGAAAAAGGTGCACCAACCGGTACCCTGGTGCCGATCGCCTTTCCATTAATTGCAGGCAGTGGTACCCTGACAACCATCATGTCACTGAAAGCCACATTTGAAAAGACCGATGAGAATGCTGAATACATGATCCTTGGTGCGATACTGATCAATCTTATTATCATTTATCTTGTATTACGTTCCCTGAATCTTATTGAAAGAGTATTGGGCAAAGCAGGTTTACTGGCGGTAAGAAAATTTTTTGGCGTAGTTTTGCTCGCTATTGCAGTAAAGGTATTTGCTACCAATGCAAGTGGACTGATAAAATAGTTAGGAGATCGGAGTTAGCAGTTAGGAGCCTGGCTCCGAACTCCAGACTCCTAACTCCCGACTCACATGGCCTCGTAGTACAATGGATAGTATAAGAGTTTCCGAAGCTCCAGATACAGGTTCGATTCCTGTCGAGGCTACTTTAGGCTATTTCTAAAAATTACTCAACGGGAGTAAACGAGAATGAAACCCTTACCAAACTCAATACTGGTAAGGGTTTCATCGTTTTCGGACCAGGTTCGATTCCTTTTCGATTCCCGTTTTTACCTGTTTTTTGTTTTACGGTTTGTTTTACGCTTTTTCACAATGACTCAAGCAGTGATGCTTCGTATCATTGCTTTGGTCCGAAACCTTCTTTCCAGCACATTGGGATCCTAAGCTTAGAATTCCACGTGGACAAGTTGTC
>JADMIO010897301.1_pt1 | contig 99784 bp, 86 predicted proteins | sample 8958161 | NCBI WGS metagenome assembly JADMIO01 (sample SAMN16585339, study PRJNA669376) | soil metagenome | isolation source: Crop rotation soil | place: USA: Cullars Rotation, Alabama | collected 2011
CGACTTCAAGTCACGTGAATTCCAAGCTTCGGATCCCACTGTGCTGGAAAGTCGAGAGGAGTGATTTCCACTTTGTCGTCATTGCCCAATTGCGCGGAATGCGACTCGGCGTAACGTCTACCGATAACCTTTATACGGGAATTCGCTTCCTGCACCGTCATGTCGGGCGGCAGACGACCGGCCACAGAAATCACGTGAGCCTGATCTGTGCTGGACGGATCGGCTTGCAGCGGCATCCAAATGTCCGAGTGTGGATATGAAACAAAACCCGCGGCAAGCACACCGGCAACCTGGTACGGAACCCCGGCAAGCAGCACCGTCTTGCCGGCAATGGATGGATCACCGGCAAAGCGGCGTTGCCACAATCCGTAGCTGATCACGCAAACCTGACTGCCACCCGGTTTGTTCTCATCGTCAGTGAATGTTCGGCCTAGAAGAGGCGTTGCGCCAACCAGTCGAAAGTATGCCTGCGATACTTTCATTGCGTCGGCTATCTCGGGTCTGTCGGAGCCCGTGACCGTTGTCGCGATCTCACCTTGATAACCGGACAAATCTTCCAAACCAAGGCCGTTTCCAATCCAGTACTCAAACATTGGTATGGAATTGCTCCCGCCTCCTTCCCGTGAAACGCTCACAATGCGTTCGCTGTGCGGGTACGGCAGCGGGTGCAGCAGGACCGTATTCACGATGGTGAAAGCGGCAATGTTCGCCGCGATCGCAGGGCAGAGAATGAAGATGACCGTGAGGCAAAAGCCACGCGATTGCCAGAAGACTCGGAGAGCGACCCTGAAATCGGTAAAAAGTTTTTGCATCATGAGTATTTCAAATCACAACTCTCTAACATCTCTGACGTGCTTGGCAATGCCGATCATCGGTTTTATGATTTCGGCTTCGAAGCTTAAATCCCCTCGCTCGCTGCGCTCGCGTCTCCCCCTTGTCAGGTGGAGAAACCGCTATTCTCCCCCTACAGTTCTTGGCAGTGGATGCCGATATGGCGTAGGGGGTGCGAACCACGCAAAAACACGACGGCGAGATTCAGACGGAGCGGGTGTTGGTTAGTCGCCAACCCATTTACCATGCGGACATGAGCGTCTTCGGATACGAACTTCTATTCCGCGACGGCGACAGCAACTCCGCATCTTTTCCGGACGGTTCAGGGGCCACGGCACAGGTCATCGTGAACACGTTCATGGACATCGGACTCGAAGAGATGGTCGGCCGGCATCTGGCGTTCATCAATTTCGAACGCAAGCTGCTTTTGGACAACTACTGTGAGTCGCTGCCTCCAGAGCGTGTCGTGCTGGAAGTGTTGGAGACTGTCGAGGCAGATTCAGCCATCATGAAGAGGCTGGACCGGCTACGGTCGAAAGGTTACCGGATCGCTCTCGATGATTTCGTCTGTTCTGAACCTTATTCGCCGCTGCTGGAGTTCGCCGACTTCGTGAAGTTCGATCTGCTTGCGACGGATGAGCCGGCGATCGACCGCGCGCTGTCGATCATCACGAAATACCCGATCAAGCTTCTGGCCGAAAAAGTCGAAACGCGTGCGGTCCTCAAATGGTGTCACGATCTCGGATTCCGTTATTTTCAGGGATACTTTTTCTGCCGGCCTCAGAACATATCGCAAAAACGTTTGCCTCCGAATCGTTTGGCGACGATCCGCCTGCTTGCGCACCTCAACAAACCCAACATCAGTATTCCGGAGCTGGAAGAAGCGATCAGCCAGGACCTTTCTCTCAGCTACAAGCTGCTGCGTTACATCAACTCGCCGATGTTTTCCATCGACCGGCATGTGGAGTCCATCCGGCATGCGACGATCATGGTCGGGCTTGAAAAGATGCGGGTCTGGGCGAGCCTGATTGCGCTCTCCGGATTTGATAATAAGACCCGTGAGGTCATTGTTACGGGCGCCATACGCGCCCGGATGTGCGAGTTGCTTGCGATCACACTGCGATTTCTAAATCCCGAACAACACTTTCTGGTCGGCTTGTTGTCCGTGCTGGACGCGATTCTCGACCGGCCGATGCAACAGGTGGTATCCCTTCTTTCACTCTCCGACGAGATTAATGATGCGCTTCTGAATCATAACGGCGAGCTCGGAGCGGTCCTCCGTTGCGTTCAAGCTTATGAACACCGCGAATGGTCGAAAGCACAGGCTGCTGTTCCGATTGTTCAAGAGGTCATCGAACGAACTTATCGTGAAGCGCTCACCTGGTCCGCCGGCTTGCTTGGATTGTCGCGGCCCTGAAGTCCGGGATTGAGCAGAGTTTCTTTTCCCGGACCCCCTCGGCGCCTTCGACGCCATTCTCGCCCTGCCAAGGGGAGACGCGAACGCAGCGAGGGGGTCATTGCTACGCGGCTTCATGTTTTTCCAGCACGTCGTGGACAAGCTTGAGGTCCGCAACGAACCGCAACATTTCCTCGTGGCGAGTCTCTTCGTCGGGCGCACGGAGCAATGATGATGGATGCACTGTTGCCATCACGAATTGCGCAAGCGGCGACGGCACCCACATTCCGCGCTGAGTACTTACTTTGAATTGGCGCCCCAGCAACGCCTGAGCTGCCGTCGCGCCAAGACACACGATCACGTCCGGCTTGACCACCTCGATTTCAGCTTCGATCCATGGTTTGCATGCTGTGATTTCAAGCGTGTTCGGCTTTTTATGAATCCGGCGCTTGCCTCGCGGCTCCCATTTGAAGTGCTTCACAGCATTCGTCACATAGACTTCTTTCCGATCAATGCCGGCTTCGACTAACGCTTTGTCCAGAACTTTTCCCGCAGGTCCGACAAACGGCCGGCCCTGAATGTCCTCCTGATCGCCCGGCTGCTCACCGACAAACATGACCCGCGCTTTCGATACGCCCTCTCCAAACACCGTTTGAGTGCCTGTTTTCCAGAGATCGCAGGCGCGGCAATCCGCGGCTGCGTCGCGCAGTTTTGGAATCGTGGGATTCGCCGGGACCAAAGGAGCAGCAGTCTTTTGTGGATTTTTAGGCATTTTTGCCCTCTCGCCAGCGGAGCATCCGGAACGGCGATGGGCCGTTTCGGAGTCAGCCATGTTGTGCTGCGCCGGTACATTCCGGCGGTTGACATACCGAACATTTGTTCGGTATAACGGAATCGTCTCGGTAAATTTTATGCAATCGGTGATCCTTCGCGCCCGATTGGAATCCGAGTTTGGTGAGCGGATTCCTGCGCCATTTACGGACCTCGACAGGCGTGTCTTCGAAAGTGTTCCAACGGGAATTACTTCTCTCGACATGCTGACGGGAGGGCTGCCTCGCGGCGCCATCACGGAAATTTTTGGGCCTGCCTCTTCCGGCCGCACTTCCATGATGGTTTCGATTCTTGCAGAAGCAACCGCGGAAGAGGAAGTGTGCGCGCTCATCGACGGTAATGATGCCTTCGATCCCAAATCTGCGGCGGCAGCCGGAGTGGAATTGAACCGATTGTTGTGGGTCCGCTGCCGTAAGCTCGATCAGACTTTGAAATCTACAGATCTCCTGCTCCAGGGCGGCGGCTTTGGCCGGGTCGTAATGGATTTGACCGATCTTCCGCTGTCGCACATCCGCTCGATTCCAATGGCGTCGTGGTTCCGGTTTCAACGCACGATTGAAAAAACCCCGACGGTCCTTCTCGTCATGAGTCCGGAAAGTATCGTCAAATCGGCCGCCGCTCTGGTCATGCGGACCCAGACACGCGGAGCCGAATGGACGACGATCCTGAATGGTTTGAACTTGAACATTGAAGTGATCCGCTCCCGGAGAGCGCGTCCGTTGAACTCGCATGTTTGCCTGCATCTACATACCGAATGCGTCCGGTGATATCGCGGCCGCACTGCTCGAATGCGCGAGCACATTCTCGCCGCGCATCGAAAACACAGGAGTCGGCACCATGGTCTTCGACGTGGACGGATTGGAGCGATTGTTCGGCGGGTATCCGGAAATCGCCGAGAAGATTCAAGACGAAGTGCGGGCGCGCGGACTCGAGGCAAATGTCGCTATAGCGTCGAATGCCGATGCTGCAGTCTGCGCGGCCCGCGGCTTTGGCGGCGTAACCGTTATTCAGCGTGGAATGGAAGCTGCGCGATTGGGTGACCTGCCGGTCGGTGTGCTGCACCCCTCGGCGGAAATTCTGGAAACGCTCGAACGATGGGGCATCCGTACGCTAAATGCATTCGCGAAGCTCCCTGCCGTCGAGATATCCGGGCGGCTTGGGCAGGAAGGAGTAAAACTGCACAAGCTGGCGCAAGGCGCGGGCGCGCGGCTGATCGTGCCGCATGTTGAAGCGTTGCGATTCGTGGAGGTGATGGAGCTCGATTACGTGATTGCCGCCATCGAGCCTCTGACATTCATCCTGTCGCGCATGCTGGAACAGATCTGCTCGCGCATGAGATCGCGGAATCTGGCGACGCATGAAGTGCATCTGAAAATCGGAACCTACCTTCGCGTTTTGAACCTCCCGCTTCCCGTCCGAAACGCGCGACTGTTGACGAGGCTCCTGATCCTCGATCTTGAAGCGCACCCGCCGCGGGCAGCAATCAGCCGTGTGGAAGTGGAAGCGATGCCCGCAAAGCCTCGCGTCGTGCAGAACGGTTTGTTCGTGCCGTTGTCACCCGAACCGGAGAAATTGGAACTCACGCTGGCGAGATTAAAGGCAGTCGTCGGCGAGGAAAATGTCGGGTCCGCAGAGATTCTGGACACGCACCGGCCCGACGCATTTTGCGTCAAGAGATTCGGAATGAGCCGCAAGCTCACTTCCCTGGACAAGAACTCAGGTTCCAGAGGCCCGATTTCTCTTTCGCTGCGCCTCTTTCGTCCTCCCTGCGAAGCCACCGTCCAACTTCGGAACCAACTGCCCATCTGGATCGCTTTTCACGGCACACACGGCAGCATCGCCACAGCAAGTGGGCCATGGCACACGTCGGGAGACTGGTGGCGTCCCAACATGTGGGATCGCGAAGAGTGGGACATCGAAGTAGCGGACTCGCTCTTCCGCATTTACTACGACGTTCACCTCGACCGCTGGTACGCCGAAGGAGTCTACGATTGAGCGCTTCTTACATTGAACTTCATGCATCGTCTGCATTCAGTTTTCTGGAAGGCGCTGCCCTGCCCGAAGAATTCATCGGCGCGGCCACTGAATACGGAATGCCTGCAATGGCGCTCCTCGATCGTGATGGAGTTTACGGCGCAGCGCGATTCCATCTTGCGGGTAAGAAAACGGGCATTCAAGCCCACATCGGCGCCGAGGTGACTTCGACGACAGGTATTCGCTATCCACTCCTCGCCGAAACCCGCGAAGGCTATCAAAACCTCTGTCGGCTCATCACGCGCATGAAGCTGCGTGCCGCGAAAGGCAAGGGCGCGATCATGGAAGAAGAATTGGCGGCCTATGCTCGCGGGCTGATCTGTCTCACCGGCGGCGAACACGGGCCGCTCACCAGAGCCATTCCCACTAAAAACGGCAGGGCGACGCTGCAGCGTTTGATCGATATCTTCGGCCATGCGAATGTGTATGTCGAATTACAACGTCACTACGATCGCGAAGAGGAAGCAATCAATCAGCAGGCCATCGCGCTTGCAGAAAGCCATGGATTGCCGCTGCTGGCTACGAACGGCAGCCGACACGTTTCACCGCAACAGCGCGAGATCCTCGATGTATTCACCTGCATTCGAAACCATCGCACGCTGGAAACCATCGGCCGCCTTCTTTCGAAAAATTCGGAGCGTCACCTCAAGATGCCGGCGCAAATGTTACAGCTCTTTCACGACATCCCGGAAGCGATCGCGAACACAGTCGAACTCTCTCGCAGGCTTCAGTTCACATTGAAAGATCTCGGCTACGAATTTCCGAAGTATCCAGTCGGGGCCGGCGAAACGATGGCGTCGTTCCTTCGCAAGCGTACAGAGGAAGGCGCGCGCAAACGTTTTCGCCCTTACGACAAACAATCACGCAAACAAATTGAGCGCGAGCTGGTGCTGATCGAAAAGCTCGGCCTGGAGGGCTATTTTCTTATCGTCTGGGATATCGTGCAGTTCTGCCTGAATAACAACATTCTCGTTCAAGGTCGCGGTTCCGCCGCGAACAGCGCCGTTTGTTACGCCTTGGAAATCACGGCTGTCGATCCTGTGAAGATGGGATTGCTGTTTGAACGATTTCTCTCCGACCAGCGCGGCGAGTGGCCCGACATCGATCTGGATCTTCCAAGCGGCGATCAGCGCGAACGCGCGATTCAATACGTATATAAGCGATACGGTGCGTTGGGTGCGGCAATGACGGCGAATGTCATCACGTATCGCGGCCGCTCCGCCGCGCGTGAAGTGGGCAAGGTGCTTGGTTTTGATATGAACACACTGGACCGGCTGACAAGTCTCGTCAGCCATTTTGAATACAAGGACGCGTCGGACACGCTCGAAGCGCAATTCCGAACGGCAGGTTTCAACATGCATGATCCGCGCATCCGCAAATTTCTCGAGCTGTGCGTGAATCTTCAGGATCTGCCGCGGCATCTTGGCCAGCATTCCGGAGGCATGGTGATTTGTCAGGGCCAGCTGGACTCCGTCGTTCCGCTCGAGCCGGCAACCATGCCGAACCGCAACGTCGTGCAATGGGACAAGGACGATTGCGCAGATATGCGCATCGTGAAAGTCGATCTGCTCGGGCTTGGAATGATGGCGGTATTGGAAGATTCGTTGAAGCTGATTCGCAATCACTACGGCGAAGAAGTCGATCTTGCCCATCTTCCCCAGAATGATTCCGCCGCGTACAAGGCCATGCAGAAAGCAGACACGGTGGGCATGTTTCAAATAGAAAGCCGGGCGCAGATGTCGTGCCTTCCGCGGATGCGGCCGGATAAGTTTTACGACATCGTCGTCCAGGTGGCGATCATCCGTCCGGGCCCCATCGTCGGTAAAATGGTTCATCCTTATTTAAAGCGGCGTCAGGGACGAGAGCCCGTGAAATATCCGCATCCCGCACTTCAGCCCGTGCTCCAGCGTACGCTCGGCGTTCCGCTGTTTCAGGAACAACTGTTGCGAATGGCAATGATCACCGCCGGATTCACCGGCGGCGAGGCGGAGGAACTGCGACGCGCGTTCGGATTCAAGCGATCCGAGCGGCGTATGAAAGAAGTGGAGGTGAAGCTTCGCGAAGGGATGAATAAAAATGGAATCACCGGCGATGTGCAGGATCAGATCATTCGCTCCATTACGTCGTTCGCACTTTATGGATTTCCCGAATCCCACGCCGCCAGCTTCGCGCTGATCGCCTATTCCAGCGCGTACCTGAAATGCCACTACCTCGCCGCGTTCACGGCGGCCATGCTGAACAATCAACCGATGGGCTTCTACAGTCCCGCGACTCTGGTGAAAGATGCACAGCGGCACGACCTGAAGGTCAAACCGATCGACGTCACAAAATCCGACTGGTTGTGCACGCTGGAAACCCAAGGATGCAACCACACGGTGCGCATCGGCATGCGCTACGTCAAAGGCATGCGTGAATCCGTGGCTCGCGCGCTTGTCGAGGAGCGTGCACGCGCACAGTTCACGAGCATCGACGATCTTGCGCATCGTGTTCCGGAATTGCAGAAGCGCGAATTGATCATGCTGGCGGAAATCGGTGCGCTGAATTTTCTTCGTCCCGATCAACGCATCCACCGCCGCGACGCGCTCTGGCAGGTCGAACGGGCATCACGCCGCACCGGACCGTTGCTGGAAGCGATCGAAGAATTGGACACCGGCTCGCCGCTCAACCAAATGACTTCAGAAGAACGTCTCGTCGCGGATTTCCACGGCACCGGGATGACGGTGGGCCCGCACCCCATGGCGTACTATCGTTCCGTGTTGGATGCGTTTGGCGTCGTTTCCGCAAAGGACCTCTCCCAAGTCGCAAACGGCACTTACGTCCGCATCGCCGGGGCAGTCATTGCCCGCCAGCGCCCGGGAACAGCAAAAGGATTCGTCTTCCTCAGCCTGGAGGATGAAACCGGCATATCCAATGCAATCATCACGCCGGATCTGTTCGGTCAAAACCGATTCACTGTTGTGGGAGGAAAATTCCTTTTAGTCGAAGGCCCGCTGCAGAATATCGACAATGTGATTTCCGTAAAAGCCGCGCACGTGGAAATTCTGCCGGTCAGCGAAGCGGCAGTGGTGTCGCACGATTTTCACTAGAACCCTGCATCTCAAATCCGAGATCCGAAATCGCATATTGGACTCTGAAGTTCAATTTGAGATTTCGGCTTTCGGGTTTGCAATGCAGGATTCGCCCAATTTCCTTTGTGTCTCTTTGTCTTCGTGGTTAATAACGGATCCGGCACTTCGCGACCATGTGAATTCCCTTAACTTCCCTGCCTGGTTGCTTTCCAGTTGCTGTTGCTTCCACCGGATTTCGTCGTGCCTTCCATTGCATTGCCCGTCACGTGGCCTGTGTACTGAGTGCCTCCTGCGGTGAAGGCAATATCTTCTCCGTGCATCTTCGCGTCGCTGATGTTGATGCTCTTGCCGCCGTTGGTGAGCGTACCGGATAGCTCTTGAAAGTTCTGAGTCAACTTGAGTTCTCCTTGCGGAAGACGCCAGGTCCCTGCCACTTTGGCCGGTACAATCCACAGCAGAGCGGTGCACCAGCTGACGCAGTTTTCGGTAATGGCTGCCGTCTCGTCTGCCTTCCACTCACCCATCGTAAAGGTGTTCGAAACGATTCTGGTACCAGGCTTCAAATCGAGAATTTTTGGACGCAACTTCAGGTTGATATCGGGAAGCAGGAACATGGTAATAACGGTTGCCTGAGAAAGGTCGGTTTCGAAGAGATCCGCCTTCATGAAGGTGACCCGATCGCCGATGTTTTCCTTCGCCGCATTTCTCTTTGACAGTTCCACCATGTCCGGATTGTATTCAATGCCGATTGCCTTGGCGCCGCGCTTGGCAGCCGTGATCACGGTGCGTCCGTCGCCGGATCCGAGATCGATCACATAGTCCCGCGACGTGGTTTTTGCCAGATCGAGCATTTTGTCCACCAGTGTCTGCGGTGTCGGTACCCACACCACATCTTTACCTGCCTGCCCGACCTGCGGCTCGAATTGCTGTGTTTGCTGCGCCTGGCTGAAGGCAACTGCGGCAAGCGCTAAACAACATAGGGCGAGTACCGCCCGACGAATAAAAGGCGATGCGTTCATAGTTGTCTCCTCACGCTGAAGTACGATTCTGTTAGCAGTGGCATACACAGAAACCACACACGTCACAATCAATTCAAGATGGAGTGGTTTCGGGCCCCCAAACGGAACGTCCAGACAGCATAATGCGTCAGCCGGATAATCACAAACGCTTGCGATGCTCGGAAATACCGGCCGATCCGAATACCGGATCAGGGGACGATCGAGTTACTCAGGTGCAGGGGCTCACCGTCTTTGGTCATCAACTCGGGAGCTGTGTTGTTGTCCTGGCAGATGTATTCGAACAATTCGACGCCGGCAGTCCAGCGCAAATTGAAGCCGCCACTCCACGGTTTCGTGTAGACGGCAGGATCATCGACCAGCACTTCGTATTTGATGGCATTGAAATCGGTGCGCGTGAACCGCTCAACGGTGTGAAGTTTTTCGGTGTGCGGCAGTCCTGTCCTGTCGATCCAGAAGTTCTCGCTGAAACCGACGCTGTCAACAACCAGGGTATCGCCTTCCCAATGCCCGACCGAGTGCCCGTAACTGGACGGCTCGAGCTTCTCAGGATGAGAACGGCCGTCCATGTAGATGATGCGGAAAGTGTGCGGCCCACCCACATCGAAAATATAGATTCGCTGAAGGTCAGGCATCTGCACGAACTCAACGCCGTAAGGAGTCTGGAACTGCCTCGCCACACCCGAAGCATGGCAGCGGGTATGCGGTTCCAGTTCGTGAATCTGACGGTCTTCATACAGACTTTTCGCCCAAGGCTGGAACGGGATCGTGTCAACAGGAGCCAGAGTGGAACGCCGGCCAAGTTCGCTCCGATCCAACGGCAGCCAGAGTCCCTTCTCTTCCGGCGTGATTCCCAGATTCGGCGAGCCATCCGCAAAATGCGGCGCCGGCTTGGCGGGTACCTCCGCTCGAGTTCGGCCTTGCGCCGCTGCCGGCCTTAACGCAACCGGCGATACGATCCACAACGCCGCCAGGACCAGAACAACAATTCGGTTTCGCACGGAATGGCTCATTTTCATCCCCGTTCTCCCAGAAAAAGTATTCGAGTGCGTTCGAAGTTATGAAAGGATTTTAAAACGATACGAGGGCTGCGCAAGAGAAGAGTTGAAGAAAGGACGGCAATTCGTCAACTCATGAAGAGCCGTTCAAGGCGCTCGAGAAACAACAGGTCGCGTTCCTTTGCCGAAATCCGCTGGTCGTCCTGCTGTCGCTGGTCGCGTCCGCCGCCATGCATTGCGCGAATGTCGTCGTGAAAGAACGGCCTCGCGCCCCCGGCAACGTCCACTTGTTGCTGCAATGATTTCTTCCAGGCAGGAACTCGGGCAAGCAGATCCGGCAGACTTCCGGGCTTTCTACCTTCCACCAGATCCAACAGTTCGACGGCCTCCTCGAGACTGTAGCTGCCCTCTTGAAGTGCACTTGAAAGGTAGCGTATGAGGATCTCCCGCACTTCGTCATCCTCCCACACCGAACGCCGGGCAATTGCCTTCAACACCGGAAAGTCCGTAGAAGGAATCCGGTAGAAAAGCCTGTACAACGACTCGGAAATCGTGCCGTCCAGTCGAAGCCGGTGCACGTACCGCTCGATAGTCACTTCACTCAACGTTACAGGATGACTGAGAGAGTCCGGCGTGACGAGTTGAGCGCGCGTCGGCCGCGCAACCAGCTGTTGAATCAGCGCAGGCCATTGCGCCCGCGGCACAGAGTCTCTGCCGAGCAGATCGGCGAATATCGCCTGATCGGTCAGCTTCGGTGTGAAAACGGGAGATAAGACGAGGTCCACTTCATCGTCTTCGAGAGCAGGCAATCGATCCACGAGGAACTCACCGATCTCCTCTTGATCGATATTGTAATGCCCTGTGATGTAGTTCACGACGCGGGGAGACAATTCCCGCGGCCGTTCGAGCTCAGCGGCCAGCGTTTCAACTAACGACACATGCACACCTTGTTACCGCGCGGCGACTCGATTGGTAGTTTGCGGATCCCGCTCGACCTGTGCTGCGGATTTCTTCTTCAGACTATCACTCACGTACGCGCCAATAAGCCACACGGCGCAGGCTCCGATAGCAACCGTGGAGAACCAGCTTCCATAAATGCCGGTCGGCGAGAATGGCTCGGTTGCCTCATGAAGGACCGGACTATTGGGAAGGACTCCCGCTTCGGAGAATTCGTGAAAGGAATAGATTGCAATCTGAACCATGAACAGCAAGAGGAAGATCGCCGTGACCTGGAAGAAGCGTTTGATATTGATCATCCGACCGAACTTAACCCACATCCAGGATATTGCCGTTGCACCGATCACGCCGAGTACAACACCTGTAATCAAATTCGAATCGTGAATTTGAAAGAGCATGAGAACCGTTTCCATGCCTTCTTTCGTGATCATCACCAGCGTGAACACAAAGACACCGGCGAGCGCCCACCCCTTCGACGACTGGGAAATCCGGCCCAACCTGCTTTCCATTTCGCGCTTCATGTGTGCGCCGGCCTTCCACATATGAACGACCAGCGAACCGACAAGAATGATCGTCGCAACTCCGAACATCCCTTCCCACAACGCCTCGTTGACGCCCTTGTTGAGCATGTAACCAAGGCCCGCACTTGCCACCAACGACGCAGCGATGCCCCAGTACATTGCCGGCACGAGTTGGTCTTGGCCGATGCGGCGCAGGTACGCAAGAATGATACCTACAATAAGGACGGACTCGAAACCTTCGCGGAAGACGACGATGAATGCTTGCAACATAAGCACACAGCTTAGTTGAAAATGATTCTCATTTTCAACGACTAATTGAAGCCCAGAAAGAGCACAAAAACCACGATGTATTTGGTGATTTTTGTGCTTTTTGCGGCCGTGTTTTGCCTGACTAGAGTGGGTTGTCCGGCATCGCGATGGCCCGCCACATGTGAGCAACCGGACTGTTATCGTTGCCGAGCCCTTCTTTTGGATTTTTGAAATGCCGGCCGATGATATCCAGGAATGGATCGATCGTTACGACCACTCCGGGTTCGAACGCGTACAGATCATTGACGGTCACCATTCGGGGTTCCATGTACCACTTGTGACTCTTCAGCATCTTGTAGTCGGCCTGAATGTGCGGCAAAGGAACATAATCTTCGCCGAACATATTCCGGTACAGATCGGGATATTCGTAGCCGGCTTCTTTGTCGTCGTAGAACCTGAGCGCCTGATGGTACCGGATGGCGAAGCTGACTTTTTCCGGAACGTAAGGAGCGTAGAGCTGAGCACCCCAATAGCCGTGATCGGTCTTGATGAGCGCGTGCACGGTGTCATGCAGCAGGCACGCAAGGATGACTTCTTCCGTCATGCCCGTCTTCATTGCGCGATTTGCGCTTTGAAGAACGTGATTGGAAGTTTGCTCCATCCGCAGTTTAAAGAAATCGAGAAACATCGGCGCCGCCGGCATCGCGGCGAGCTTCTTGACCTTCCCGTCAGGCTGCGTATTCAGGAAAAGATTACCGACGCCCCTGCGATACTGTCGCGTTTCAATTTGCGCTTCAATGTCCGCCGCCTTTGGAAATTTCTTCTTTGCAGTCGCGGGCGCGGAGTTATTCAGCTGCTGCATCATGTAGGACTCGAGCGCCTCGGCCTTGGCTTCCGAGCTCATCATCCTGACAGCCGCGGCCCCACCGAGGCTGGCGATGAAGTGCCTTCTGTCGATGTGAATCATAGGTCCTCCCCCTGGTTGGCTGCCGGACAGTCTACTGGAAAGCTTCACCCTCTTTCATCACTTTAAAGATCTTTCTTGTGTTCTTGATGTCGGCGAGGGGATCGGCGTCAAGGATCACCAGGTCGGCATACTTCCCTTTCTCGAGAGTTCCTACGTCGGCCTGTTTTCCCATCACGGCGGCGGCATTTTTTGTGGCGGCCACTATGATATCCATAGGACGAATGCCGGCCATTGCCATCAGCTCCATTTCACGGTGCAGCGACGGACCATGAAGTGTTCCAATATTGCCCGCGTCGGTTCCGGCAACGATGCGCACACCGGCAGACTCGAGCAGCATCAGGTTATCGTAGGCGACCGGCCGTTTGGGCGGCGGCGGAATCTGCGGGACGCCGCCGGGAATTTCGTTTGGCGGGATCTTCGCAAGATCGGACCATGTCGCAATAACTTCCGGATCGCCTACTTTCTTTTCGAAGTCATTCAACGCGACCTGCTGATTCAGAACCATCCGGTAGCCATCCTCGACCCATAGCGTTGTGATGTAAGGAATGTCGCGATTCTTTACAAGGTTGATGAACTCGGTGTCCACAAGACTATCTGTCACGCTGTGCACGAGGATGTCGGCGCCGGCATGCAGCGCTGCTTTGGCCGTATCGAGTTCGGTTGCGTGAACGGCAACGCGGACTCCTTTCGATTTGCTCTCTTCGATGGCGGCCGACATGATTGCAATTTGCTGATCGAGGTTGTCTCCGGGCCGTCGAACCCACCACAGCTTGATGATATCGGGACGCCGCTCGAGCTGCCGGCGGACCAGTTCGCGAGCCTGCGCCGGAGAATCCGGTTTCACGATGTCCGGATCATTCGTTGCGGTAGTCGGTGGCAGGTAGGTAGCGATCAGAGGACCGGCAACGGCAACACGCGGAGCTTTCTTTGTGCGCGCAGCGATGTCTCGAACCTCGAAGTTCCACATCGGTCCACCACAATCGACCACACTCGTGATCCCGGAAGCGATATACCTTTCGAACGTGTACGGCAGCCGCTCTTTGATCCATTCCATTTCTTTTTCGTAGGTCCGGCGGGAACGCAGATCAATGATGTCAGGCCGCGTGTAGAGGCCGCCGGATTGCGAAAAATGGACATGCGCATCAATGAGCCCGGGGATGACCCACTTCCCTCTGGCGTCCACGACCTGAGCATTGTTCGGTACGCGCACCTGATTGCGAGGTCCGATATCGCGAATACGCCCGCCCTCAATGACAATCGCTCCATTGCGAATAACAGGACTGCCGGTGCCTGTAATAACGGTTGCGCCTTGAATGACGGTGAGCCCCGTCTGCTGCTGCGCGTTGAGAGGCGCCACTTCCCAGTTCAGAAGGATCGAAGCGGCGAAGAGACAGAGGACTGCGCCACTAATCTTCCACGAACTCATGTTTGCCTTCCTCGAGGAGAATCTGAATTCCCTTTTGCGCCATAAACGGAAACATGACGAGCGCCCCGAGAGGATCCCCCCAGGGGAGGTTCATCCCGTAACTCATCAACAACGCGATGAGCAGGACCATCGACAGGTAGGAATTACCAAACGTGAAGATTGCCGCCGACCTCAACGCCTGACTGCGCAATTCAACGGCAAGAACCTTCATATACGACCCGACGATCGGAATCACCAACATCGACACCGCGGCCACGGCAATGCCAAGCACCGTGGACCGCGGCCTGGCACCCGTCCACAACATCGAAGCGCCGAAGTAAAAAGCCCCGGCCGCAGCTGCCATATATCCATAGGCGACGAACTTGTTTCGCCATTCTCTCTGAAGACGCGCCGCGAGAACAACTGCAGCAACAGCGCTTACCAATGCATCAAGTCCATATGCCATCAGCGCCGCTGAGCGGGTCGTGATCCAAAGTACCAGTGAGGCCGTGAACTGAAGAGTATGAAATAACGAAGCAAAGAGGGCGAGATAGAAGAAGTGACGAAGCCATAACTCGCGCTCGCTGCTCATATTGAAACAGAGCAACAAAACACAGAGACGCAAAGATACAGACGCGCCCAGACGGCCTCGATGCGAAACTTCTGGCGGTACGCTTGGCGCCTCTGTGTCTTCGGGTCTCTGTGTTTTGTCATGCTCCTCGAAATCAATACGCTCTCGCGAATATCACCCGACGCTCCGAACGCGAGCCGCACTTGATGCATTTGCCCTCTTCGGCCGGAGAGTCCCGGGGGACGTTCCGCACTGTAGCTTTCGTTTCCTCTTTCACCTGCTCCTCGCATTCACCGGAGCCGCACCAGTGCGACCAGATAAAACCTCCCTCACCGTCGAGGATTTCCAGAAACCTCCCGTAATCGTCGATGTAGTACGTGTGCTTCTCTCGAAAATCCAGAGCGCGGCTATACAAAGACTTCTGAATGGTGGTCAGCATTTCGGTCACTGTCGTTGCGAGCCCGTCCGGAGATGCCGTCGCCTTTTCGCGATTGTCCCGGCGCGCGAAGGTGACCTGGTTCTTTTCCAGATCTTTCGGTCCCACTTCGATCCGGAGCGGAACGCCTCGCTTCTCCCACTCATTGAATTTCCAACCCGGACTATACTGCTCACGATCATCGATCTTGAAACCAATACCCGCCTTCTTGAACTCCGCCGCAAAACCTTCGACGGATTTCATCACTCGTTCGCGCTCTTCCGGCTTGCGTGAAATCGGCACCAACACGACCTGGGTCGTGGCAAGTTTCGGCGGGATGACGATTCCGTTATCGTCGCCGTGCGTCATGATGAGTGCGCCGATCATTCGCGTGGAAACTCCCCAACTCGTGGCGTAAACGTACTCCCGGGTTCCCTTTTCTGTTTGGAAAGTTACGTCGAATGCCTTCGCAAAATTCTGAGCAAGATGATGTGACGTGCCTGCCTGCAGCGCCTTTCCGTCGCCCATCATGGCTTCGATCGAGTAAGTATGATCGGCACCCGCAAACTTTTCCTTCTCTGTTTTGCGGCCTTCAATGACCGGCAGCGCCATGTACTCCTCGGCAAATCGCCGGTACACACCAAGCATCCGGAGCGTCTCTTCCTCCGCGTCTTCATATGTTGCATGCGCCGTATGACCTTCCTGCCAGAGAAATTCCGCTGTTCTCAGAAACAAACGGGTTCTCATTTCCCATCGCACGACGTTGCACCATTGATTGATAAGCAGCGGCAGATCGCGATAGGACTGGATCCAGTTCCGATACGAGTTCCAGATGATCGTTTCCGACGTCGGCCGGACCACGAGCGGTTCTTCAAGCTTCGCACCACCACCATGAGTTACGACAGCAACCTCCGGGGCGAATCCTTCGACGTGCTCGGCTTCCTTACGAAGAAAGCTCTCGGGAATGAATAACGGGAAGTACGCATTCTGGTGGCCTGTTTCTTTGAACATACCGTCGAGAGCCTGTTGCATTTTTTCCCAGATAGCGTAACCGTTGGGACGAATGATCATGCAACCCTTGACCGGCGCGTAGTCGGCGAGTTCTGCGGCTGCAATCACGTCCGTATACCATCTCGAGTAGTCTTCGCTGCGCTTGGTGATCTTTGCTTCGGCCATAATCAGGCAATCATAGCATTTGCGTATAATGGTTTTTGAGGCCTTGCGATGGCTAAAGATATCAGTGAGCGGCCGTTTACAACGGTCTCCGGTGTGCCGATCGAACGGCTATACACGCCGGATAACATCGGCAACCTGAATTACGAACAGGACCTTGGCGATCCTGGTCAGCCTCCCTACACCCGTGGAATTTACCCGAACATGTACCGCGGCCGCCTTTGGACCATGCGGCAGTTCAGCGGCTTCGGCGCGGCAGCGGATACGAATGCGCGATTTCATTACCTGTTAAAAAACGGACAGACCGGGTTGTCTGTCGCGTTCGATCTTCCGACCTTGATGGGCTACGACTCGGATCATCGGATGTCCACAGGTGAGGTCGGCCGGTGCGGCGTCGCGATGGATTCACTCGCCGATATGGAAATGCTCTTCAAGAGCATTCCCCTGGATCAAATCAGCACATCGATGACGACGAACGCTCCGGCTACGATTCTCTGGTCGATGTACCTTGTCGTGGCGGAAAAGCAAGGTGTCGATTGGAAGAAGCTGCGAGGCACGATCCAAAACGACATCTTAAAAGAGTACATCGCGCAGAAGACCTACATTTTTCCGCCGAAGCCCTCGATGAAGCTCATCGTGGACACCTTCGAATTCGGTACCCGTCATGTGCCGCAGTGGAACACGATCTCCATCAGCGGTTATCACATCCGTGAAGCAGGATCGACAGCGCTTCAGGAACTGGCATTCACTCTTTATGACGGCATTGAATACATCGAGTGGGCTCGCCGTCATGGGTTGGAAGTGGACGACTTTGCACCACGGCTGTCGTTCTTTTTTAATGCGCACAACGATCTGTTCGAAGAGGTTGCTAAATACAGGGCGGCGCGAAAGGTCTGGTATAAAGTCATGACCGAACGGTTCCATTGCCGGAACCCCAAGTCTGCGGTTCTTCGGTTCCACACGCAAACGGCCGGCTGCGCATTGACTGCTCAACAGCCGTACAACAATGTCGTGCGGGTCGCGATTCAGGCACTCGCTGCGGTGCTCGGCGGAACGCAATCGCTGCACACGAACTCACTGGACGAGACTCTGGCCCTGCCTACCGAACACGCCGCGCGAATTGCTTTACGCACACAGCAGATTCTGGCGCATGAAACCGGTCTGGCGAACTCGGCCGATCCGTTGGCTGGCTCTTACTTCCTGGAGCGGCTGACGCTCGATATGGAAAAGGGTTGCTGGGAGTATTTCGATCGACTTGACGCGATGGGAGGAATGGTCGCTGCCATCGAAAAAGGATTTCCGCAATGGGAAATCCAGGACGCAGCGTATGAGTATCAAAAAGCCATCGAACGAAAAGACAAAATCATCGTGGGTGTCAACGATTTCGTGGTCGAGAACGAACCGCCGATCGACATCCTCTTGATTGATGATTCCGTTGCCGAGCAACAGATCGAGCGGTTGCGGCAACTGCGTGAGACCCGAGACAATGGCCGCGTTCGCGACGTCCTCAACCGATTGCGCGAAGCCGCTGTCAAAAACGATTCGAACATGATGCCGTACATTCTGGATTGCGTGCGTGCGTACGCGACCCTCGGCGAAATCTGCGATGAACTGCGCACCGTTTACGGCATGTACGAAGAGCCGGCCTTCTGATGAATGACAAAATTCGTGTGATTGTTGCCAAGCCCGGTCTCGACGGGCACGATCGAGGCGCCAAGGTCATTGCCCGCGCGTTTCGCGATGCGGGTTTCGAAGTCATCTACACCGGCTTGCGCCAGACTCCCGAACAAATCGTCAACGCAGCACTCCAGGAAGATGCGGATGTCGTAGGGCTGTCCGTACTCTCCGGTGCTCACATGACGCTTTGTCCCCGAATCATGGAACTGATGAAGAAAGAAGGACTCGATGATGTTCTCGTGCTGGTGGGTGGCATTATTCCGGACCAGGACGTCGCGAAGCTGAAAGAGTGCGGTATCGCTGAGATTTTTCAACCCGGCGCATCGACGGAGGAAATCGTCGCCTACGTGCGGCAGAATGTGCGGAAAGTGTAAGAACGCTCTATCGCGTTCTCAGGCGATCGCGGCTACAGGAGATCATGATTACCGAATCCGAGATCCAAACAAATCGCGCGGCCATGGAGGAACTTGTGGCGGAGCTCCGGTCCAGACTGGAGACCGTAAAGAAAGGTGGCGGCGAAGCTGCGGTCAAGCGCCATACGGAACGCGGCAAGATGTTTGTTCGTGACCGGATCGATGGAGCGCTCGATCCCGATTCTCCATTCCTTGAATTCAGCGCCCTCGCCGCAAACGGCATGTACGATGATGAGGCGCCCTGCGCCGGTCTCGTGACGGGCATCGGAATGATTCACGGACATCAGACTGTCATCATTGCAAACGATGCCACAGTCAAGGGAGGAACCTACTTCCCAATGACCGTGAAAAAGCACCTTCGCGCACAGGAAATCGCGATGCAGAATCACTTGCCGTGTCTCTACCTCGTGGATTCGGGTGGTGCATTCCTGCCGCTGCAGGCCGAGGTCTTCCCCGACCGGGAACATTTCGGCCGTATTTTCTACAATCAGGCTCGAATGTCGAGCGCCGGTATTTACCAGGTATCCGCGGTGATGGGCTCCTGTACGGCCGGCGGGGCATATGTCCCCGCCATGAGCGATGAAGCCATCATCGTTCGCAACGAGGGCACGATTTTTCTGGCAGGGCCTCCCCTTGTTAAAGCAGCTACCGGCGAGGAAGTAACCGCAGAAGAACTGGGCGGAGCTGACGTTCACTGCCGGATTTCCGGAGTCGCCGATCATTACGCTCAAAACGACGCCGACGCTCTCCGCCTCGTGCGCGAGATCTTCCAGTCCATTCCCCTCTCGAACAGACAGTCCCGCCAGCTTGCCGAGCCGGAAGATCCGCATCAGGACCCGCGAGAGCTTTACACCATCGTTCCGGTGGATTTGAAGAAGACCTACGACGTGCGGGAGGTCATCTATCGAATCGTCGATGCAAGCTGGTTTCGAGAATTCAAGGCGCTGTATGGTCCAACGGTCGTCTGCGGCTTTGCGCGGATCTGGGGATATCCGGTCGGCATTATCGGCAACAACGGTGTTCTATTTTCCGAAAGCGCGTTGAAGGCGACGCACTTCATTGAGCTCTGCGCCCAACGCAGAATACCGCTCGTCTTTTTGCAGAACATCACCGGCTTCATGGTCGGAAAGAAATTTGAGCACGGTGGGATTGCGAAAGACGGCGCCAAGATGGTAAACGCAGTCGCGAACGCAGCCGTGCCGAAGTTCACGGTCATCATCGGCGGCTCATATGGCGCAGGAAACTACGGAATGTGCGGCAGAGCTTATGGGCCCCGGCAGCTCTGGATGTGGCCGAACGCCCGGATATCCGTCATGGGCGGCGAACAGGCCGCGAATGTATTGCTTCAGGTGAAGATGGATCAGCTTAAGGCGCGCGGCAAGACGATGTCTGCCGCCGAACAACAGGACTTCTTGCAGCCGTTACTCGACAAATACGCCTCCGAGGGCAGCCCCTACTACAGTACGGCGCGCCTCTGGGACGACGGCGTTATCGACCCGGCCGATACTCGCATGGTGCTTGCACTGGGAATATCAGCTGCTATGAATGCGCCGGAGGAAGACACCCGGTTTGGAGTTTTCAGAATGTAAGCGTAGACGCCCCGTATCGCGTTTGCAAAACACCATGTTGAAGATTGACATTCAAAGAAGCATTGCATCCGTCGTCCTCGACCGGCCTGACGTTCATAACGCGTTCAACGATGTGCTGATCAAACAGATCACCCAAGCGTTCACAGACCTGGGACATCACGCCGAAGTGCGCGTCATTGTTCTTCGTGCACACGGAAAATCGTTCTGCGCCGGCGCGGATCTGAACTGGATGAAATCAATGGTCCAGTACTCGCACGAGGAAAATCTCGCCGATGCCCGCGCGGTGGGACACATGTTTCTGGCAATCGCGAAATGTCCCAAACCTGTGATTGCCCGGGTCCATGGCGCGGCCCTGGGAGGCGGCGCCGGACTTGTGGCCGCTTGCGATATCGCAATCGCGATCGAATCCGTTCAGTTCGGCTTTACTGAGGTCAAGCTCGGCATCATTCCTGCGATTATCTCGCCATTTGTTATTGCAAAAATCGGTCCGGCCCGCGCGCGGGAGTTCTTCATTACGGGAGAACGCTTCCTCGCACCAGTCGCCATGAACATCGGCCTGATTCATCATGTCGCCTCACACGAATTAGCGCTGGACGCGCTCGTGGACTCCAAGATTTCACAGATTCTCACCTCAGCGCCGGGAGCGATCGCTGCGGCCAAAGAATTGGTTTTCGGCCTTGCCAATCGAAGTCTCGACGCTTCGATCGAGCTTGCTGCCCAGGCCATCGCAAACTCACGTGCCGGAATCGAGGGCCAAGCCGGGATGAAGGCATTTCTCGAACGTCAAAAGCCACCCTGGATCGAGAAATCCGAAAAAACAGAGAAGCCCGAATCCGACCGCAGCAACGGCAAATGATCCACAAAGTTCTCATCGCGAATCGCGGCGAAATTGCCGTACGCGTTTCCTGCACGCTGCGTGAAATGGGAATCGAACCTGTGACGGTTTTTACGGAGCCGGATCGAGACGCCTTGCACACGCGCGTAGCGGATGAGGCTCGCGCCATTAGCAGCTATCTCGATGCGGACGAAATCGTACGGACTGCTCAGGAATGCGCTGCGGATGCCATTCATCCCGGTTATGGCTTTCTCTCGGAAAATGCGGACTTCGCGGCTGCATGCGAAAATGGCGGCATCATCTTTATAGGACCGCGACCGGATACCGTTCGCATGATGGGCGACAAGCTGGAGTCCAAACGTGTAATGCAGGAAGCCGGCGTTCCGGTGGTACCGAGTTGGAGTGGAACTCCACCGGCGTCGGAGTTTCCTGTTCTCGTGAAGGCCGTAGGCGGAGGTGGAGGCAAAGGAATGCGGCTCGTCCAGAATCCGTCAGAGCTTTCGGATGCGATGCGCTCGGCGTCGCGGGAAGCAGCCGCCGCTTTCGATGACGACCGTGTCTTTATCGAGAAATACATCCGTCATCCTCGCCACATCGAGTTTCAGATTCTGGGTGATTCGCATGGAAACGTCATTCATGTCTTCGAGCGTGAATGCTCCATTCAGCGCCGGCATCAAAAAATCATCGAGGAGACGCCTTCGCCGGCCGTGACCCCCGAATTGCGGGAGCAGATGGGGCGCGCAGCGGCTGCAGCAGGTCGGGCCACGAACTATCGTGGCGCCGGAACGGTGGAATTTGTTCTCGATCCATCCGGTCGTTTTTACTTTCTGGAAATGAATACGCGACTGCAGGTTGAACATCCTGTGACGGAGATGACGACAGGACTGGATCTTGTTCGGGAACAAGTCCTCGTCGCATCAGGTGAAAAGCTTTCTTATACCCAGACCGATCTGCGCCAGACGGGATACTCAATCGAGGCCAGAATCTATGCCGAGGTTCCCGAAGAAGATTTTCGGCCAGCCGTTGGCAAGATTGAAGTGTTCGAGCCGCCGTCGGGACCGGGCATTCGATTAGACTCCGCTGTCGATCGCGGATCGGTTGTCAGCCACCATTTCGACCCGATGCTTGCAAAGCTCATCGTGTACGCGCCTACCCGCGCAGCAGCAATCGAACGCATGAAGCGCGCACTGCATGAATTCGTTTTGTTGGGTGTAGGTAACAACATCGAATTTCTTCGACGCGTCGTTTCAAACGACGACTTCGCTGCGGGCAAGATCGACACAAGTTTCCTCGACGACCACCGCGAGTTGTTCAGCGTAACGAATGATGTCCCGGTCGAAGCCCTTCTTGTGGCTACCCTCGCGTCAGCCTATGGCCGCTCGCGCAGTCTTCACGGTAGTCTTCAGAAAGCGTCGCGGCAAAGCACAGCGGACGTGTGGAGCTCCGGCGCATGGCGGAACTCATGAGTGCGAGTGAAGCGCGCTGGAGGATCGGCGATCACGAAGTTTCCTGCAAGATCGACGGATCAAAAGATGAGGGCTCCTTTCATTTTTCGGGTGTAACGATTCCCTTTCGTGTTCTCGACTCTCAACATGTCGAGATCTCCGGAAAACGTCACCGGTTCTATGTGATCCACGACCATGACTCCACCACCGTTTGGATCGACGGGCACACGTACCGCCTTCAGCGAGCGCAAAGAGCGATGCCGTCGCAAGGTCCATCCGGACCGGCGACAGGTGAAGTCCATGCGCTTATGCCGGGTAAACTCGTGGGCCTGTCCGTTGCTCCAGGTGATGTCGTCGCCGCAAAGCAGACAGTTGCAATCATGGAATCCATGAAAATGGAAACGGCGTTGTTCGCGCCGGTCGCGGGACGGGTCGAAGACATTCGTTTCAAAGTAGGCGACGTTATCGATATGGGTGACGTTCTGATGGTTATCAAGAGCACCGAAACGACCGATGATATCTAATCGAATTTTAAAGTGGCCCGCGTGTCGTTATACAATCCGAGCACACAACTGCAGGAGGGACCCCATGCTTCGTCTCATCACTATGCGGCGGGCGATCCGCCTCGCGCTTCTGACACCCATATTCATTGCGTTTGTTTCGATCCGCGCTGCGGATCTCGACCCGAAGGCAATCAACATTCAGCTACCAAAAGACATCAAGTGGGTGGCCACAGCCGGCGGCTCCGAACAGGCGATTATGGTGGGCGATCCCGCTAAGCCTGGTTTGTACGTCGTCCTGACGAAGTGGTTGCCGCACAAGAACAGCCGTCCACATTCACATCCGAACGACCGTTACATTACGGTGCTGAAGGGAACGTGGTGGGTGAATACCGGTGCGAACTACGACCCGGATGGAATGAAGCCCGTTCCGCAAGGCAGCTATGTGGTTCACTACGGCGGGCAGGTGCATTACGACGGTGCCAAGGATGAGGAATGCATTCTGGAAATCGTCGGTATGGGACCCGCGACGTCGACGTCCGCCGAGCGGAAATGATCGGGGTGAACACCTGGATTACGACGTGGGTGTGATCCGTTTACGCAAGCGGATAAATTACCTCCTCGCTCGCTGCGCTCGCGTCTCCCCCTTCGGCAGGGGGAGAAACATTTTTCTCCTCCTCGATGAGGGGGGAGCCGGCGCCGAACGCGCCGAGGGGTAAAGATTTCAATTGCGGCGTTTTCTCTGTACCTAGTCGTAGCGGGAATCCTGGCAGATATATTCGAACAACTCGCCGCCGTTAATAAAGGACGATGCGCTTTTCTCGGTGATGGTCCAACGGCCGGTCCAGCTGTCGGTGTATGCGCCGGGATCGTCGATGGTGTATTCGTAAGACAACGTTCGCAGGCTCGGCCGTGAAATCCGCTCGATCAGATGCAGCTTTTCCGTTGTCGGGTAGGCGCCCACGACCCACTGTTTCTCATTAAACCCGACGCTATCGATCACGAGCGTATCGCCTTCCCAACGGCCTACCGAATGACCCAGAAACGTCGGACGTAAATCGTCGCCGGTTGGATGCGGCCGGCCATCCATATAGATGACGCGCCAGGAATGCGGTCCGGCGATATTCAGGAAAAAGATCTTCCTTAACTCGGGCACGTCAACAATCTCAAAACCGGGCGCATTGAAGAATGACGGTCCTGTGCTTGGCTTGCAGCGAACGAGAGGCGGATACAGGTCGGACCTGCCGGTCCGGTACTGATAAAGGGCCCGCGCCCAAGGCTGGAACGGCACATCCGCGGGGCGGGGAGCGCCGCCGAGTCCGGGCCGAATCTCCCAATACCCCTTCTGGTCTTTGGTCGATCCGAGGTTGACTCTACCGTCGGGCCAACGAGGAGTGGGGGCCGCTGCAGCGTCCGTGGTCGTCGGTGCTTCCGTCGCTGGCGTTGCTGCCGCACCCCGCTGGCCTCGTTCACCGCGTTGTCCGCGCTGGGCAAAACCGGGGACTGCCACCAAACCCGCTACGATCAATACCGCCGATCCTCTTGTCAGGACATTCCAGTTCATCTAGCGATTCTCCCGAGGCCATTACCTCATCGGCAGCTTCTGTCCACTCGCAAGGATCATGAATGTGGTTTGCTCGGAACCCGCTGCATTGCTGCCGTCCTTTGCGAGGGCTGCCGCTTCGACGGTAACCTTGTCGCCGATCTTTATCGTGTCGCGCTTCCAGCCGCCTCTGACAAGCGCGTACGGTGGTCCCATCTCGACTTTGAAATTCTTCACGGCGCCGCTCTCATCTTTTGTGTCGATGTACACGAAAGCGTGCGGATTGACCCAATCCAGCTTCGTGACGTAGCCGCTGATCGTCGTCGTCTTTTTTGAATCGTACTCGGCGTCAAAGGAGTGGTGTGCCGTCAGAGGCTTCACAGCCATCAGCAACAGACTGACTGCAGCCATCGAACCAATTACCTTAACTTTCATAAAGTGTCCTTTCGTTCGGCGGTCGCCGACCGCCGCTACAGAAAGCGTCGTATTCTTCAGCGCACAAAATCGGCGTTATCTTCGCAGAAGTATTCCTGGAGGTCCTCGTCTGCAACCCATTGAACAGTCCAGCCTGAAGTCCATGGCCTTCTGTAAGTCCGCGGGTCGTTGACGGTGACGTCGTACTTCAGCGTGTTGAAGTCGGTGCGCGTGAAGCGTTCGGTCAAATGCAGCGCTTCGGTATGCGGCAGGCCGGCGCCGGACAACCAGAACTTTTCGTTGTAGCCGACTGACTCCACAACCAGCGTGTCCTTTTCCCAATGTCCGACGGAATTGCCATAGTAGCTGGGGACTGCCTCTGCGGCCGAACCCAGAGGGCGACCGTCGGTGTAGATCACGCGCCAATTCCGGTCTCCGCCGCCCAGCAGCACCAGGACGCGGCCGAGATCCCGTTGTTCGACAAGCTGAAAACCATTGGCCATCTGAAACTGACGCGGCCCTCCAGGCGGAATACAGCGCGAAAGAGGGTCATCTTTCAGGAACGTACGCTGTCGAAATTCATATAGTGCTTTCGCCCATGGCAGGAAGGGCGCTACCCGTTCCGCATCGCCGATGTTTACGAGGACGCCGTCTTCCGACATCGGAATCTTGGCGGCTGTGCTTTCCACGAGAACCTTTGTGCTCGGTGTTCCCCAATATCCGGTTTTTCCCGGTGCAGGTCCGAGTCGAATCTGCCCATCGGGCCAGCGGGGTGCTACTGCGATAGCCTTCCGACCCGTCGGACGAGAGAACAAACGCCGGCCGCTCCGGGTCAGAACAACAGCTTTTGCGAAGGCCTGCCGGCCTTCGCTTCTGGCAGGCACGGCATCGACGGTGACCGCGTCGCCGATCTGAACGACGCTTCGTTTCCAGCCATCGCGTTCGAGATCCAGGGGATTGCCGATCTCGATTGCCCAGTTCGAAATCATTCCCGCCGTATCGCGGACGTCGATGAAGAGAAACGCGCTGGGATTCACCCACTCGATTCTGGTGACGATGCCTTGCAGTTTGACCTGCCTGCCGTTGTCATACGTTGCCGAAAACGGCCGCTGCGAAAACATCGGAGCAGCGAAAAATGAAACGACCAGAACCGTGACTACACCTATCAAGACAAATTTCATCGTGTTCACGCTAGTCTCTGGTGAGTTTGAAGTCACCCTTCGTCGTGCCTTCCATCCAGGTGCCGGATAGTTTCCGGTGGGCGGAGCCAAGATCCTCGATTTTTCCTTCAGCGGAAATATGAAAGGCTTTACCGGTCTTGTCCTTCGTATCCGCTTCGATGCGGACACTCCAATTTGTAAGGTCAAGGAACACGCTTCCAAGCTTAACCGCATCCGGACCAGGATTCAGGGTTCCCGTGACGTTCTTACCGTCCCAGTTCATCACTAAGGTCACATGGTTTCGCTGCGTTGGTGTCGGCCCCCAATCCCCGGACCAGGTGCCGGTCAGCGGATGGCCTTCCTGCGCAAATGATGCGTTCACAATGGCGACACAGCCCAAAAACAAGATGAGGCTCACTGTGAGTCTCTGCATGTACCTCCTTGATCTTGATCCCAGTTCGGCATCGCGGACTATATCGCTATAAGCGCCGGCAGCGCAACTGTAGGCCCGCGCGAACACGGCAACGTCTTAATGTGCCGGCCGCATGTGCATTCGCGTCCGGGCGCTCTGCTAGAATGGCCGGATGGTCGAACTACCCAAACGAGTCCGCATTATTGAGGTGGGTCCGCGGGACGGTTTGCAAAACGAGCAGAGGACGGTACCGACCGATAAAAAGGCGGAGTTCATCCGATTGCTCGCTGACTCGGGCCTGAAAGACATCGAGGTTGCTTCCTTCGTGCACCCCAAGTGGGTACCGCAGCTTGCCGACGCCGCCGAGCTTCTCCGGGAGTTGGACCTTACTTCGAGTGTCCGCTACTCAGCCCTCGTTCCAAATATGAAAGGTTTGGAACGGGCGATGCAAACCGGCATCCGCCGCATAGCGGTCTTTACGGCGGCTTCTGAAACCTTCAATCGCAAAAACATCAACATGAATATTCAAGAATCACTTGATGTTTTCATGCCGCTGATAGGCCGCGCTCTGGCGGAAGGAATCTCGGTTCGAGGCTACGTCTCAACGTGCTTTGTCTGTCCATATGAAGGATCCATTCCCAAAGAGAAAGTGGCGGAGGTAGCAGGCGCGTTGTTCGATCTCGGCGTTGACGAAGTTTCGATAGGCGACACGATCGGCGCGGCGACGCCGAAAGATGTGGAGGAGACCGTTCGCTTTCTACTGGAGCGCTTCCCCGCCAGCAAGCTTGCGATGCACTTCCATGATACGTATGGCATGGCCGTCGCGAACGTATACCAATCGCTCCAGATGGGCATCACGGTATTCGACAGCTCTGCCGGAGGTCTCGGCGGCTGCCCCTACGCTCCCGGCGCCTCGGGTAATGTGGCCACCGAAGACCTCGTCTACCTGTTCGACAGACTTCACATCGAGACCGGTGTCTCTCTTGAATCCCTTCGAATCGCTTCACACCTGATTGCACGGGAACTCGGGCGCGAGCTTCCGTCGCGGGTTCTGAAAGTTTCCTGATGCCGAAGATCTGCGAGAGCCGCTTTCGAGTCCGGTATGCGGAAACCGATCAGATGGGAATGGTGTATTACGCGAACTATCTTGTCTGGATGGAAATCGGCCGCAGCGATTTCTGCAGAGACTCCGGCTTCAGCTACCGGGACATGGAGCGCGAAGAGCAGGCGTTTCTCACAGTCGCGGAGGCCAATTGCCGCTATCTCGCCCCCGCGCGTTACGACGATGAGGTTGTGGTCGAAACCGAGCTTTCGCGTGTCAGTACCCGCGTTGTTGAATTCACCTACAGAATCAAATCCGGTGGAACGCGGCTGGCCGAAGGACGGACGGTCCATGTCGTGATCGGAACCGATGGCCGTCCGCGATCGATGCCGGGCCGTTATCTCGAGTTGCTGAAATCGAGGGTGTAAAGACGCATATTATTAAGACATGGACCCGTTGCTAATCGACGGCGACACCCTTTCCATCGAAGACGTCTACGAGGTTGTGTTTCGCCGCCGCCACGTCGCTCTTCATCCGGACGCTGCCGGCAAGATGTCACGATCGCGGGCGGTGATCGAAGCGATTCTCCAGGAGGATCGGGTGGTCTACGGCGTCTCCACCGGTTTCGGCAAATTGTCGGACGTTCATATCGGTCACGATCAGATCACTCCACTTCAACACAATCTTGTCCGCAGTCACGCCTCCGGTATCGGAGAGCCGCTCAGCGAAGCAGAGACGCGTGCTTTGATGCTGCTACGTACAAACGTCCTGGCGAAAGGGCTGTCGGGCGCGCGGCCGGTTGTTGCGGAGCGTCTTTGCGATTGTTTGAACCATCCGCTTTATCCGGTGATTCCCTGCCGTGGCAGCGTCGGTGCGAGCGGAGATCTTGCGCCACTGGCGCACTTGGCACTGGTGCTGATCGGCGAAGGCGAGGTTTTCAGCGAGTCGACGCGCATAACGGGCCGCGAAGCTTTTGAAGCGATCGGGGTCGCGCCAGTAGACCTTCAGGCAAAGGAGGGTCTTGCTTTGCTTAATGGAACACAAGCGACGCTGGCGATCGGGCTGATCAGCTGGCACCGCGCCAAACAGCTTCTGGATATGGCGGACCTTGCCGGTGCGATGTCGCTTGAGGCTCTCAAGGGCTCGCCCGTAGCCTTTGACCCACGGATTCATCATGCGAGACCGCATCCGGGACAGCTGGATGCGGCCGAACGGCTGTCACGATTCCTCCGCGATAGCGAAATCCGGCAGTCACACATCGATTGTGAACGCATTCAGGACGCGTACAGTCTGCGATGTATTCCGCAGGTGCATGGGCCCGTTCGGGAATGCGTGGAATACGTTCGTAGCGTCGCGGCAATCGAGATCAATAGCGCCACCGACAATCCCTTGGTGTTCGCCGAAGGCGGCGAGGTTCTTTCCGGTGGAAATTTCCACGGACAATATCTCGGACTGGCGTTCGACTTTCTCGCGATGTCGCTTTCGGTGTTAGCGAACATTGCAGAGCGCCGGATCGAGCGCTTGCTGAATCCGGAGTACGGTGACCTGCCGCCATTTCTCGCGGATAACCCCGGTCTCAATTCGGGCTTCATGATCGCCCAGGTTGCAGCGGCAGCGCTTGCGAGCGAGAACAAGGTCCTGTCGCATCCGGCATCGGTCGATTCGATCCCCACTTCCGGCAACAAAGAAGATCATGTGCCGATGGCGATGGGCGCCACGCTCAAGCTCAAGCAGGTGGTTGCCAATCTCGAAAGAATCCTGGCAATCGAATTCCTGTGTGCCGCGCAAGGCATCGACTATCTGCGACCGCTCAGAGCCGGCGTCGCGGTGGAGGCGGCGTATCAATACATTCGTAACCAGATTTCGCACGTTTCTGTCGATCGGGTATTGTCCACGGATATTGAGAAGATGATTCGTATCATGAATGAAAACGACTTCATGGCATTTGCCGGTTGAGGCGCATCATGGACTACACACCTGTACGCGCTCCACGCGGAACCAAGATCTCGTGCAAGGGATGGCATCAGGAAGCTGCAATGCGAATGCTGATGAACAACCTTGATGAAGAGGTTGCCGAGAAGCCGCGAAAATTAATCGTCTACGGCGGAGCCGGCCGCGCAGCGCGAAGCTGGGAAGCATTTCATGCAATCGTCCGATCGCTCAAGAATCTCGAGAATGACGAAACATTGCTCGTTCAATCGGGTAAACCGGTCGGCATCTTTCGGACATTTCCGCACTCGCCGCGTGTTCTGATCGCAAACGCAAATCTTGTACCGCATTGGGCAACACGCGATGAGTTCAATCGGCTTGAAGCCCTTCATCTCACGATGTATGGCCAGATGACGGCAGGCAGTTGGATCTACATCGGCACTCAGGGCATCGTGCAAGGAACGTATGAAACCTTTGCCGCCGCCGCGCGCAAACATTTCGGAGGCTCGCTTGAAGGAAAAATTCTGCTGACCGGAGGCCTCGGCGGAATGGGTGGCGCTCAACCGCTGGCGGCGACGATGAATGGCGCTGCATTTCTAGGGATAGACGTAGATCCGGCGCGCGTCGAGCGTCGTATCGCGACAGGTTACCTCGACAAAAAAGCCACCAGCCTTGACGAAGCCTGGAACCTGGTCACAACCGCGCGAGACCAGAAGCGCGCACTCTCGGTCGGCCTCATCGGAAACTGCGCAGAAATTCTGCCGGAAATGGTCCGTCGTGGCTGGCTGCCCGACATGCTGACGGATCAAACGAGCGCACATGATCCCCTGAACGGCTACATTCCGCGTGGTGTCACGATCGATGAAGCCGCTGCGGTTCGCGCCTCCGACCCGCAAGCCTACATCCGCCGGTCGATAGAATCGATGGCCGTGCACGTTAAGGCGATGCTCGACATGCAAAAAGGCGGAGCTGTCACTTTCGACTACGGAAACAACATTCGTACCATGGCGTTCGAGGGCGGAGTGAAGAACGCATATGACTTTCCCGGTTTCATTCCTGCGTATATCCGTCCCATGTTTGCGGAGGGTCGCGGGCCGTTTCGCTGGGCCGCCCTGTCCGGAAATGCGCGCGACATCGCGACGACCGATGAACTCGTATTAGAACTCTTTCCGGAGGATGAGGTTCTCAGCCGGTGGATTGATCTCGCGCGGAAAAGAGTCCGATTTCAAGGATTGCCCGCACGAATCTGCTGGCTGGGTTACGGCGAGCGGGCTCAGTTCGGTGAGCGCATCAATGAGCTCGTAAAGAGCGGACGGGTGGAAGCGCCGATCGTCATCGGACGCGACCATCTGGATTGCGGTTCCGTCGCCTCTCCTTTTCGCGAGACCGAAGCAATGAAAGACGGCAGCGATGCCATCGCCGACTGGCCGATTCTCAATGCCCTGCTCAATACTGCGTCGGGCGCGAGCTGGGTATCGTTCCATCATGGCGGTGGCGTCGGGATCGGTTATTCGCTGCACGCGGGACAGGTGGTCGTTGCCGACGGGACGGACGAAATGGCGGAACGTCTGAACCGGGTTCTGACGAATGACCCGGGCATCGGCGTCGCGCGGCACGCTGATGCGGGATATGAGGAGGCGCAAGATTTCGCACGAAAGAAAGGCATCAAGATTTAACCGCCGTGATCTGACCTGCGGTCACCCCCTCGGTGCGGTCTCCCCCTGGGCAGGGGGAGAATAGGTCCGTCGAGCGGAGCGAGCGAGGGGTGATCCATGGATCTGAATCTCATTCACGCCGGCCAACTCGTTACGGTTCGCGGTTCCAACGGCCCCCGGCGTGGGACGGCTTTACGCGAACTCGGTATCGTTCCCGACGGCGCCGTAGCAATGCGAAACGGTTTCATCGAATGGGTGGGACCGACGGATGAATTACCGGACAAGAATGCGCCCGAATTCGATGCTGCCGGCAAAGTCGTCCTTCCCGGGTTTATCGATTCCCATACCCATGCTGTGTTCGCGCGGACGCGCGCCGACGAGTTCGAGTGGCGCATTGAAGGTACGCCGTACATGGAAATCCTCCGGCGCGGCGGTGGCATTTTGTCGAGTGTGAAGACCTGCCGGGAGGCGTCGCCGCTTCGCGTTCAATTTCCCGAGCGATTTCTCGAATACGGCACGACCACAATCGAGGCCAAGAGCGGATACGGACTGGATCTCGAAACGGAGGTCCGGATACTCGAGGCCATGCGGACCGAACGGGTGCTCGAGATTGTGCCCACATATCTCGGTGCGCATGCGCTGCCCGCCGAGTACGCGAATAATCGGGCAGCATTCGTCAACCGCGTTGTTGCCGATCTGGACACGATCGCACAACGCAACCTGGCGGAATTCTGTGACGTGTTTGTCGAGCCCGGTGCGTTCACTCCTGACGAAGCTCGAACGATTTTCTCCAAAGCGCGGTCGCTGGGACTTCACATCAAGATCCACGCAGATGAGTTTCAATCCAGCGGCGGCGCGTCGTTGGCCGTCGAAGCAGGCGCAACGTCGGCAGATCACCTGGGAGCAATCCGCGCCGAGGGTATCGCAGCGATCGCCGATTCCGATGTTGTTGCGACTCTCCTTCCGGGAACCCTGTTCACGCTTGGCGCACAACACTACGCTCCGGCGCGGAAGCTGATTGAAGCCGGCGCGGCCGTCGGTCTGGCGACGGATTTCAACCCGGGAACCTCTCCAACCTTGAACATGCAATTTGTATTGTCCCTCGCGTGCACCCAAATGAAGATGACGCCTGCGGAAGCGATTGTCGCAGCGACGATTAATGCGGCTTGTGCTGTCCGCCGTCAAGGCCGCATTGGATCCATAGAGATGGGTAAGCAGGCTGATCTCGCGGTTTATGATCTCGCTGACTATCGCGAAGTGCCGTATTTTGCCGCTGTGAACTTCTGCATCGCGACCTTTAAACGCGGACAGCTGGTCTGGGCTCGTTGACACGAAATTGACACTTGGCGCCATCAAACTGCCCGAACGTTGACAACCGCCGATCCCGCACTCGTAAGTTACTGCACGATGGCCTCTGACTGCACACTGCCGGCCTTCTGCATCGCGCTGGTACATCAATTGCAAGAGCAGCCTCGCCAGGAGGACCGAACAGCTAAGCATGAAACGCATAATTCCCGAGAGTGCCCCGCCCACCGGACCGACCGGTGGAACGCTCTATCGTCCGGCCGCCTTTGCAACTCTCAGCGATGCCGAACTTGTTACCGTGTACTCTGCGCCGATACGGAAGTATGCGAAGGGCGATGTCATTCTGGACGAGAAGGAGCCTGGCGGAAGCAGTTATGTGATTCTGACGGGTGCAGCCCGCATGTCCTGGAACACCAACGCTTCCGGATTGCTGGCGGCTCTGGGCCGTGGTGAGTGGTTCGGCCGGGCGGGCAGTAGCGAACATCTTCCCTACGCAGTGTTGGCTCTTGAGCCATCGACTGTAATGAAGTTAAGCTCGGCTACAGTCGAAGGATTGTCGCATCGGGTGCAAAGCGCGATCCATCAGGCGCTGGCCGGGTCGATGCTAAAAGCGTTTAAAGCTATCCACGAAGAAGCTGGACAATCGACGCATCGGCTGGACGAAGTCCTACAGCTGGAAAGCCGGCGCGCGGACAAAACCGCTGCTTCGACAAATGCCTTCGCTAAGCGCTTTCTGTCGGAAATACCGAATTTGCCTCCATACGCGAACAATCTGGCCATCAAGCTTCTGGATGAAACAACAACACCCCAGGAAGTGGCCGATGGGATCAAGCAGGATCCTGCGCTGGCAGCCCTGGTCCTGCAGCGGGTGAACTCTTCGTATTACTCGTTGAGCACCAAGATTTCAGACTACTATCGGGCATGCCTTCTTCTCGGCATGAGCAACATCTACCGTTTGGTCATGAGCGAGGCGCTTCACTCGATCATGCCCAACAATGAAAAGTTTCGCGCTATTCAGGAACATTCTTTCATGGTGTCTCTGCTGGCACATGACGTCGCGCAACTTTCCGGAAAGGTACCGCCTCAGCTGGCAGCGACAGCCGGATTGCTGCACGATGTGGGCAAGGGCGCCGTATTGATGTTCAAGCAACGCCATGCAGACATCGCCGACGCCTTCGATCTACTCGATGATACGCAGGTTGGCGGCGCGCTTCTTCAGGGTTGGCAGCTACCGGAAGGAATCGTCAAGGTCATTGAAAGTCAGAACCTGCCGGCTTATCTATTGCCCGAGCAACTTCCTGCACAACACAGGCACTCCATTGCAACGTTATATCTGTCGCACATTTGCGCGGAGATGCTATCGGAACGTAATGACGAGCCTACGCCTCAGACCTTCGCGCGCGAGTATCTTGAATGTCTGGGCTTCGAGGATTCTTCGGTCGAGAGTTTTGTGAATGACAAAGTCTATCCAGAACTTGTGAAGAACCAGAAGCGGCTGCCGAAGTCGATGCGCGCAATCTTCAACAGGAAGCATCAACCGTAGCGGGTTATTAACCACAAAGACATAAAGAAAGCCGGCATCAAGAACTTTGGTTTGCCGGCTTTCTTTGTGTCTTTGTGCCTTTTTGGTTGGTACCGATCTATTTCCCGGCCTTCGGCATCTTCCGCGAGGACGAAATCGCATCGAGATAGCACTGTCGAATGGTTGCCGGATCAACATCGCCGCAGCGGGCTTCGCTCCAGTTCCCGCCTTCGTAAGCGAGCACGCAATTCAAGACGGAACCAATGGGACCTTCGTGGTTCAACAGAGCCTCACGAACCTGCTTGGAGAAAGGCAACAACTGAATGGCATCAGGCATCGGAAGGTTGAGAAGAGCATCCACAACCGAAAACAGCCCCACCATATAGTATGAGGCGGGATTTCTGGCTCCCATCACCAAGGCAAGGCCTTCTGCCATCTTCCCTCGGATAAACGCCGTGATAATCACTTCACCCGGCTTGTCGTCCAGCTTGGAGAGGAGGAGCAGGCTCGCCCATGCACGGATCCGCTCCGTTCCAACCATGCGGATTGCATGTCCAATCGATTCGATATTCCTCGAAAGCGACAATGCGGCTGAATTCACGTACTGCAACAGCTTGTAACTGATCACAAGGTCGAAGCCGACAATCTTTTCGATCTCAGTGGTGCCGAGTTCCGGTTCTTGCAGTTTGATCACCAGCTGCATAGTGGAAAGGCGATTAAGCGGTATGCGCGTCGGGTTTGCGACTCTGGGTTTTGTGAAACACCTTCCTCTGAAGTAGTGAAATCCAGCCGTTTTCGCGAGCTCGAATGTCTCATGAGAATCGACTCGCGACGCAATCGTCTTGACGTTGAACTGCTTGAGAAACGTGAACTGGCGTAAGGCTTCCTCACGCGAAATTCTCTTGAAACTCAGACTGACGTAATCGACCAGGTCCATCATCGGACGGAGCTCGTCACTGTAGTCGAAGTCGTGCAGGCCGAGCTTGTAGCCCGAATTCTTCAGCGCGGCAAGGGAACGAACGACGGCCTGATCGCTGCCGACATCTCCTGAAACTTCCAACACAATTCGATCCTTCGGCAGCGCCGTGCAGTGATCGTGCAATATGAATGCACGCGGAATGTTGATAAAAGCAACACTGTCTCCAACGAGCCGCTCGAGGCCGACATCAAAAAACGTATGGAGAAAAGCTTCGGCCGCGGTCTTCTCATCCTTTTCGAGCAGAGCCGGCGCGATAGTGTTATGCGGGTACAACAACTCGTAGGCGAAGAGGCCGGCCGCCCGAGTGTAAATCGGCTGCCTCGCCACAAACGCGACGTCGTTGTTTCCGACGCCTGCGCTGCTCTCTAATATATTGATTGATTCGTCCATAGTTCGCTTTCACGCCCAAGAGGGCGGCTTCACGCGATCGTCTCCGCCAACACCTCATCGATGGTGGTAATTCCGTGTTTAATCTTGTTCAGGCCGCTGCGCCGTAGCGTGATCATGCCGTTCTGTATCGCTCGGCTCTTTATTTCCGTTGCCGTCTTTCCTGTCGCGATCATTTGTTTGAGGTCATTTGTAATCTCCAGTACTTCAAATAATCCAACACGGCCCTTGTAACCGGACTTGTGACACACGGAACAACCCGCACCTCGAAAGATCTTCAACGTCTGAATTTCTTCGTCGGTGAAGCCGATATCATGCAGCGCTTCTACCGGAACATCGATTTCTTCTTTGCAGCCGTTACAGATCCTCCGAACCAGACGCTGAGCGCAGATCAAATTGATGGCTGTTGACAGCAGGAACGGCTCGATGCCCATATCGATCAGCCTGCTTATCGCGCTTGCGGCATCGTTGGTATGGAGGGTACTGAGAACGAGATGTCCGGTGAGGGCGGCTTTAACGGCGATGGCGGATGTTTCCGTATCGCGAATTTCTCCTACCAGGATAACGTCAGGGTCCTGCCGCAGGAACGCCCGCAGCGTAGTGGCGAACGTCGAGCCAGCCTGCTCCTGAACCTGCGTTTGGTTGATTCCGGGCAGTACAAACTCGACGGGATCTTCTACCGTCACGATGTTTGTATTCGGCGCCTTCAATTGTGAAATCGCCGAATACAGTGTGTTTGTCTTTCCGCTTCCGGTTGGTCCGGTCACGAGAATAACTCCGAAAGGTTTCCGAATCGACTTCTCGAAACGTTCCAGCGATTGTGGCTCGAAACCCAGGCGGCCGAGTTCCAGTGTGAGATTTTCCCGGTCCAGCAACCGCATCACGACCGTTTCCCCAAAAATCGTCGGAAGCGTGGAAACGCGGAAGTCCAACTCCTTGGTTCTGCCCATGTCGCGGCAGCGGATCTTGATGCGGCCATCCTGCGGACGACGCTTTTCAGAGATGTCGAGACTGGCCATGACTTTCAAGCGCGAGATCACCGCGTTCTTCGAGGTCACCGGTGGACAGAACGCGACCTCCAGCTCACCATCCACGCGGTAGCGCACCCGCAATTCGTTTTCATAAGGCTCGACGTGGATGTCGCTGGCGCCTCGCTTAACGGCTTCAATAAGGATGAGATTAACCAGACGCGTGATGGAACTGTCTGCAGAGGCACGCTCCAGTTCCTGAACGTCGAGTTCTTCCTGTTCGCCTTCGATGACTTCGACGTTAGTGGAGTCTCCTGCCGAGAGCTCTTCGGACAGCTTTTCGACGGCCACGTTTTGTGACGCCGCATACAGGGTGGCAATAGCAGCGTGAATCTGTGAGTACGGCGCTACAACGACTTTGGCGCTATATCCGGTAACAAACCGCAGCTCATCCAGAGCAGCAAGATTGTTGGGATCGGCAATGGCGACTGTGAGCATGGATCCCTTCAACCCGATCGGGACCGCATTGTGTTTGCGTGCAAAGTCTTCCGGTACCAGCTTGATGGCCGCTACATCCACCTCTGCCGTAGAAAGGTCAATCGCGGGTACTCCGTAGTGGCGCGAGAGCACCTGCGCGACGGTTTCTTCGGATACGAAACCCATCGCCACCAGAGAACCGGTGACGCGGCCGCCATGGTTCTTCTGATAAGTTATCGCCTCCTGGAGCTGAGCGCGCGTAATGATCTTATCTGCAACAAGCAGCTCACCAATTCTGGATACGACGGCCGTAGCCACTCTCTTCTCCTTTCGCCTCAGGGGGCAATATCCTCCCTATATCGGCGGAATGCTCGAAGAACGTTAAAGTAGCGCTGCGGTCGATTGGCAGTAAACTTACGAAGTTCTTTGTCAACAAACCCCTATGTGGAAGGCATCAGAAGTTTTGAAATTCCCTGTGGAGACTCATTAAATGGATCGGATTGTTGAGTGTGTGCCGAATTTCAGTGAGGGACGGCGTCCCGAGGTAATCGACGCGATCGTACGGGCAATCACGTCGTCCGGGAATGTTTACCTGTTAGGCAGGGAGATGGACTCGGATCACAACCGCGCCGTAATCACGATTGCCGGATCGCCGGAATCCATCGGGGAGGCTGTCATTCTTGGCGTCGAAGCGGCGATGCGGCACATCGACTTGACCAAACACCGAGGGGAACATCCGCGCCTCGGCGCGGCCGACGTCATTCCTTTCGTTCCGATTCGCGGCGTGTCGCTAGCGGAATGCGTGGAAATCGCGAAGAAGACGGGCCGCGAGATTGCGGATCGATTCCACATCCCCGTGTACCTTTATGAGGCCGCAGCCACCCGGCCGGACCGCACGAACCTGGAAAATATCCGGCGAGGCCAATTCGAGCTATTGCGTGACGAGATCGCCACCAATACGGATCGAAAGCCTGACTTCGGCGAACCGCGTATTCACCCGACGGCAGGAGCGACCGTCGTCGGAGCAAGAAAGCCGTTGATCGCTTACAACATCAACCTCAACACCTCCGACCTCGGCATCGCGAAATACATCGCCAAACGGATCCGTTTCTCCAGCGGCGGCTTCCGCTATGTCAAGGCTATGGGCGTCCTGTTGAAGGAGCGAAACCAGGCGCAGGTGTCGATGAATCTCACGGACTACGAACAGACTCCAATGGAAATGGTATTTGAAACAGTGCGGCGCGAGGCGGAGCGCTACGGCGTGAACGTCGGCAGTAGTGAGATCGTCGGCCTCATTCCACAGAAGGCGCTGCAGAAGACGGCGGAGTTCTTTCTCCGTATTGAAAATTTCAGACCGGAAATGATTCTCGAGAACCGGCTCGAACACGTCGTCTCCGCCAGTCAGATGCCGAGTCTGCGGGCCGGTGGCGAAACGCCTTTGCGTCTCGCCGATATGATTCGTCCCTTCGTGGAGCAAGTCGCGTCTCCTGTCCCGGCGCCAGGCGGCGGAAGTGTCGCTGCAGTCGCCGGAGCTCTCGGAGCGTCGTTGGGACAAATGGCAATCCGTATCACAAAAGATAAGAAGAAATACGTGCAATACGCGGATCGTTATACTGACGCTCTTGATCGACTAGCCCCCTATACATCAACTTTGCTCGAGTTAATCGATGCCGACGCTGAGGCGTACGGTCGTGTCATGACAGCCCATAAGCTGCCGAAAGAATCTCCTTTGCGCGAAAAAGCAATCCAGGACGGATTGATCCGCGCGACGGAGATTCCGTCGCGTACTGCCAACTGCGCCGCCGAAGCGCTGCGGGTCCTAGAAGGATTGCGGTCGATCATCTATATTAACGTCGCAGCGGACCTTCAAGTCGGATTGCAGATGCTACGGTGTTGTTTACGCGGTGCCATCGCAAACATGCGGGTCAATCTCACCGATGTGAAAGATCCGGACGTGCGTCTGCGCTACGAAGACATGATCACGGGATGGGAAGAGATACTGCGCGGAAATTGACTCAATTTTGATTGCTTCCAACAGGACCTCATGTAGGCGCAATGCTATACTTCGTCCATGGCTGAACGTAAGCCGCGAAAATCAAGGGCATCGAAAAAAGAAAAGGTCTCGAATTTTTTCCGCTCGCCGCTGTTCAAAGTTCTCCTTTCCATATTCCTTTTCTTTTTCATCGGCACGTCTGCGCTCATCCTTTATTACTACAACTATTACTCGAGGATCATCGATCGGAAGCTGAGCGGCGAGGTCTTCAAGAACACGGCCCAGATTTACGCCGCGCCTCTGCGGATTTACCCCGGACAGAAGCTGCCTGAGGAAGAGGTCATCGCGCGGCTTCAACGAGCCGGATTCGAACCCGGACCAAAGGGCTCCGAGGACGGTTCTTACGAAGTCAGCGGCAATGCGATCGTGATCAAGCCGAAAGCCGGCGATACGCTGCGGCTCGAGTTTGGAAGAAACACACTTGCGAAGATTCTAAAGCCCGCTGGCGGCGATACATCCGAATCCTGGTTACCGGCGGAACTGGTGACGAATCTCTATGACCAGTCACGCGAGAAGCGGCGGCTCGTGGAATACAACGACCTGCCCAAAGTATTCGTCAACGCCTTGATCGCATCGGAAGATCAGCATTTCTTCACGCATTGGGGAATCGACCCGAAGCGTCTCATCGGCGCTGTGGTTTACAGCGTCCGCGATTCGGAGCGCCTCGGCGGAACCAGCACGATCACGCAACAACTCGCCCGTAATTTCTTTCTCACCGTTAACGGCAGAACCGAACGGTCACTTCGCACCTTCGGGGACACGCTCCGAACGGTCCGGCGCAAGGCAACCGAAATTTTTATTTCATTCATGCTCGAGCAGCGGCTCACGAAACAGCAGATCCTGATGCTGTACGCCAATGAAACCTATATGGGCGAGCGGGGCTCATTCAGCATCCACGGTTTCGGCGAAGCTTCGGCCGCATATTTCGGAAAAGACGTATCGTCATTGACGCTGCCTGAAGCGGCGACGCTCGTTGCAATCATTCCTGCTCCAAACGGCAAGTTCTCTCCAACCAAGCATCCGGACGAAGTCAAGAGGCGACGCAACACGATCCTGGCCGCGATGAAGTCTTTGGCTAGCATTGACGACAAGCAATACCAGGAGGCGAAAGCTGCGGAAGTCAAAGTCGTTCCGCTCAAGATCGACACGAGCGACGCGCCGTACTTGGTTGACTACATTCGTGAGGAACTGCTGAAGGATTTCAAAGAAGACGAAATTACCAGCGGCAGCCTGCGGGTATACACGTCGCTGGATCCTGCTCTTCAAAGAATCGCGGTCGAAGCCGTCCAGTACGGATTGAATTTCGCAAACGAACAGATCGCGGCCCGCAACAAACGGCAGAAGACGACGGACAATCTGCCGGGTCCGCAGGCGGCGTTGATTGCGTTGGATCCCCACACTGGAGAGATCAAAGCGATGGTCGGCGGAAGCGATTACGCGGCCACGCAGTTGAACCGCATTGTTCAAGCGTCCCGGCAGCCCGGATCAATTTTCAAACCGATCGTGTACGCCGCCGCACTGGAAACAGCGTTCGACGGCGGACGTGCGGATCAGGCGAAGTCTCAAGTCGAAACGACTCCGGCCGACGCCGCGGAACATCCGGCAGACTCGCCCTCCGATAAGGGCGTGATCACGGCGATCACGACGCTGATGGACGAACCCACAACGTTCGTCTACGACAACGGAAAAACCTACGAGCCGAATAACTATCATCAGGAATACCGGGGGACCGTTACCGTTCGCACCGCGTTGGAAAATTCATTGAACGTTCCGACTATCAAACTCGCGGAACGCATCGGTTATAACCGCGTGGCCTCCATGGCAAAGCGCCTTGGGCTCAATGCGAAGATCAAGGGTTATCCATCCGTTGCTCTGGGCGCCTTTGAAGTGACACCGCTCGAGATGGCCGGAGCGTACACCGCCTTTGCCAATGAAGGCCAGCGCGTCGAACCTCATGCGTTGCTGCGCGTCACTTCTGCCGACCGGTCGGTGAACAAGGCTTACAAGTTCGAACCCCAACAGGTGCTCCGGCCCGAATTGGCATATCTCATGACCAACCTGATGGAAGGCGTCGTGAATTCCGGCACAGGGGCGGGCGTTCGTTCCCGGGGCTTCAGCTTGCCGGCTGCCGGAAAAACCGGCACTTCGCGCGACGGATGGTTTGCCGGCTATACGAAGGACTTTCTCGTCATTGCCTGGGTTGGCTATGACGATAATCGTGACCTGAATCTCGAAGGCGCGCGGTCCGCCCTTCCAATCTGGACGGAATTCATGAAGAAGACCACGCAACTCTATCCGCCGCGAGATCCGGATCAGACGTATTTCGAAGCGCCGCCGGGAATCGAGTTCGTGAAGATTGATGAGTCGAGTCTGCAGCTCGCAACCGACGGCTGTACGAATACGTTCGAGGAAGCATTCATCGTAGGAACTGCGCCAACGTCGTTCTGCCAGCTCCACGGTGTGAGGATCTCGGACACCATTGAAAAGGGTGTCGAGACAGGTGTTGAAACAGGCGTCGTCGAACCTGCGAAAGAAGTAAGCAAGGGAGTCGGTAAAGTTCTGCGCGGCATCTTCGGCGGTATTTTCCGGGGCGATAAAAAACAGGAACAGTAAGCCGGTTACGATAAAAAACAGGAACAGTAAGCCGGTTACTTGACCTCCACCTTGTCCCGGATCGCCTTCCATCTCTTTTCGCTGATCCCGGGAATCGCAAGCAGTTCGTCCACACGCTTAAATCCGTGTCTCTTTTCCCGGAACACGATAATCCTCTGGGCAAGAGCCGGCCCGATGCCGGGAAGAGTTTCCAATTCTCTTGCGGTGGCCGTGTTCAGATTGATGATGAGAAGAAGAATCACGGCAAGGTTTATCAGAACGCGAAATTGTCTCTCACGAACCGAACCGCTTCGTCGCGGCTTCTTAGCCGGCCTTCCAGTTGTTCGTCTTCGACCCGAGTCAGAATCTCTTTGAACTGCGGCCCCGGACGCAATCCCATCGCGACGAGATCGTCTCCTGTCAAGAGTGGTTGCGGCCAAATGTCGTCGTCGCTCCATTCCTTACGTTTCGCTGACGCAAATGCGTAATCCACGGGCTCTTCGCCGGTAGCCACAGCGTGAATACGGGCCAGATTCAAATGGTCTTCAAAACGATCGAGGCGAAAGAATCGTTTGAGACTGCGGGTGGACATCTGACGGACTTCGGAGAATCGGGGCAGGTTCTCAACGAGAGCCAGTATATGACGCATCTCCGCACGGGAGAACTTCAAACGTTCACTGATCCGTTGTACATCGGCGGTCGGTGTGTGATGCAGCAATACTGCCATGCCGAAATCCGGCGACGCTCCGCGGGTCACGAGTGCGAGAGATTGCTCGAGATGAGTTGTCCACGTCAATTCGGACAAGATCTCGGCACGCAAACCCGATTCTTCCAGCATCTGTAGTCCGCGCGCCGCCTGTCCCTCGGTCAGGATTCGCGTCAGTTCCTCGCGAATGCGCTCACTGCTCACCTGATGAATATCTGGTGCCATCGCGCGGGCCGCATCCCACGTTGCCTGTTCAATGCTATAACCCAGACGCGCTCCGAACCGGATAGCACGGAGAATCCGGAGCTTGTCTTCTTCGAATCGCGCACGCGGATCACCGATGGCCCGGACGATTTTCGCGTCGATATCGGCGCGGCCATTGACGTAGTCGATGATCTCGCCGGTCAGCGGGTCATATAACAGTCCGTTGATGGTGAAGTCACGCCGCAGGACATCCTGCTTCGCGTCCGTAAAGACGACACCGGTCGGGCGTCTGCCGTCAACGTACGCTTCGTCGGAACGAAAGGTGGCAACCTCGTACGCGTGGCCGCGCATGATCACGAGCACCACACCGAACTGCGCGCCGATGGTCTCGGTCCGCGGAAAGATCGCGACAACCTCTTCCGGATGCGCGCTGGTCGCAATATCGTAGTCGGCCGGCTCGATTTCCAGGACCATGTCGCGGACGCAACCTCCGACGAAATATGCCTCGTGGCCCCGGCGGCGGAGCTCTCGAACAATCTCAATTGCACAATCCGGTTTCATGGTCGTCTAAGGTAAAAGGCCGCACAAACCACACAATTCATCATCGGTGACGTTGACCTATCGTTCCGTCCGTTATGATAGCTTCTTTTAAAGGAGTGAAAACTTGATGCCGTTTAAGGGTATCGACTTTTATCGAATCGACGACCTGCTCAGTGATGAAGAACGGATAGTCCGTGACACAGTTCGACGTTTTGTTGATGAACGGGTTATCCCCATCATCGACGAACATTTCGAAAATGCCGCCTTCCCGAACCAACTGATTCCAGAAATGGCTGAGATCGGCCTGTTCGGCGGCAATCTGCCCGAAGAATACGGCTGCGCGAACATGAACAACGTCGCATACGGTCTCGTGATGCAGGAACTCGAACGTGGCGACAGCGGCCTGCGAAGCTTCGTCAGCGTGCAGGGCGCACTCGTCATGTACCCGATTTTCGCATTCGGCTCCGAAGAGCAAAAACGCAAATGGTTGCCGCTTTTGGCCAAAGGCGAAAAGATCGGCTGCTTCGGTCTGACCGAACCGGATCACGGCTCCGACCCCGCCGGCATGGAAACCCGCGCCCGCCGCACTGACAAAGGCTTTGTGCTCAACGGCACGAAAAGGTGGATTACAAACGGAACCATTTCCGACGTTGCCATCGTGTGGGCCAAGGTTAACGAAGAGATTTTCGGCTTTATCGTGGAAACAAACACGCCGGGTTTCCAGGCTCCCGAAATCAAAAACAAGTTGTCTCTTCGCGCCTCCGTAACGTCGGATCTCATTCTTGATGATGTGCTCGTTCCCGAATCCAACATGCTCCCAAAGTCCGCCGGGTTGAAGTCGCCCCTCATGTGCTTGAATCAAGCTCGATACGGCATCGCGTGGGGTACCATCGGCGCAGCAATGGCTTGTTACGACTGCGTGGTCGATTACACAAAGGGACGCACGCAATTCGACAGACCGATCGCGCAATTCCAGCTTGTCCAGGAAAAGTTGGCACATATGTTGACTGAAATCACCAAAGGCCAATTGCTTGCCTGGCGGCTCGGCCGACTCAAGGACGAAGGCAAGCTTCACTTCACACAAACATCAATGGCGAAGCGCAACAATGTTCGCATCGCTTTGGAGGTTGCGCGGGTTGCGCGAGACTTGATGGGCGCAAACGGAATCACTCTCGAATATCCTGTATTTCGCCACATGTGTAATCTGGAATCCGTTTATACATACGAAGGAACGGACCACATTCACGCCCTGATCCTGGGCGAATACATCACCGGCTTGCCGGCATACACGTGATTGGAAAATCTCTTCAGGGGGTGCCGACGTTCTTTTCGGCCTGTTCGGCCGCGACAGCTTGTTCCTGGAATGAAAGAATCCGCTCTGCGACACGCAAGCGGGCCTTCAGTTCATCCGGATCGAAAGGTTTCGTAACGAAATCGTCCGCGCCGGCTTCCATACCTTCCAGGTAGTCTTTTTTACCGATCAGCGCAGTGATGATGATGATGTAGGTATATCTCGATTGCTTGTGTAGTCGAATCTTGCGGCACAATTCCAATCCGTCAAGCTCCGGCATTAATACATCCGAAATGACGATACGGAAACGTCCCTTTCGAAAAGCGTCCCAGGCCTCTTTTCCATTCGTGGTGGCGATGACCTGGTAGCCGAGTTTGTGCAGGATCCAACTCAGCAATTCCCGCGAATCCGGGTCATCTTCGGCGATCAGGACCTTCATAGGCCCTATAACTATCACAATCTTTTCAGAAAAAGCCACAATGCGGTCCATAAAGAACCGTTCCTCGGGGCAATACGGTCTACGGATCAGCCCCGAACTAACCGGGTGTGCACCGACGGACACTCGATTCGGACTTGTAAGAATGCCCGTGCCATTACCGTCCGAAAGGACTGCGACGCAACTGAAAGGACAAAAGTGACTTGTCGGCGAGGGACCCAAGTCGGCAGTGCTCGTGCAATCCTGAGAACGTTATGGCGAATTCCTACAATTTCAAGGATCCGCAGGACGACCTCTTCAGATCGCTGGAGTTTAAGGAATCTCGACAACGATCGGTGCTGATGAGCATCGTCGTTCACGGTGTACTATTGACGGCGTTGGTGCTGATACCGCTTCTTTTCACGGACGCCATCAAAACCCGGTACGACATTGCGCTGATCGCACCGCCTCCGGTCCGGCCAAAGCCCGTTCTCGAGGTAACGCCTTACAGAGAGCCGCCGAGACCTGAACCGAAGCCGCAACCGAAACCGGAGAAGCCGCTTGTTGCTCCTCCACCACTGAAACCGCCGGTCATCCCACCGCCGCCGAAATTGCCGGAGCCGCCCAAAGTTCCGGAGGTCAAGCCTCCGGATAAGCCGGAACCGGTTGTTCGAAATACTCCACGTCTGGAAGAGGCGCCACCCACGCCGCCTCCGCCTAAGCTTGAAGTCCGGACTGGCGTTTTCTCTGCAGACACGCCTAAACCTACGGCAAATGTGCCGGCACAGGTACAGACAGGCGGATTCGGCGATCCCAACGGAATCAAAGGCGAAAACAAGACGGGCAAAGCAGCCAATATTGCCAGTCTCGGTTCGTTCGACTTGCCGGCAGGTGCAGGTGCCGGCAACGGCACCGGCGGCGCGAACGGCAAAAAGGAAATCACTAACGCTGGGTTCGGCAATACCGCCGGCAATGCCACGCCTGGTGCAAACTCGAATCGAACTGTGCGCCAGGGCGGATTTGGCGACGCCGACGCAGCAAAGGCGGACGCGCCGAAGAAGCGAGCGGATACAGGTCCGCCCCAGACACCGGTGGAAATTCTCTCTAAACCCAAACCGGACTATACCGACGAGGCGCGGAAACTGAAGCTCGAAGGCGAGGTCCTCGTGCGCGTTCTCTTCACGTCCGGTGGAGAAGTTCGCGTTCTCGACGTTGTTCGCGGGCTAGGCCATGGTCTCGATCAAAACGCGTTGCGCGCCGCCCAGCAGATCAAATTCAAACCGGCACAGAAAGATGGACAGCCCGTCGATTCGACGGCAACCGTTCACATCCTGTTTCAATTGGCATACTGAGCTTTTCTTCACGAAGGATATTATGCGTAAGCTAAGTTTCAAGAGTTTCTCATTCCTTCTGGTCATCTTAGTGGCATGCGCCGGTCTGGTCTTCGGTAGACAATCTCAACAACAGACTCAACCGGCTGGAGCGCAAAATCAGGCACCCGCTCCTTCAAACACTGCCGTGAATCAAATCATCGATAAAATCGCGGCTAGAGAAGCGGCGCTGGCAGCCAGGATGAAGAACCTGCATCCTGTCGTCGAAACGTACCTGCAGAATCTCGACAAAGATCCGAATCTCACGTTCCGCCCGATCAGCGACAAATACTTCCTCGGAAAGCTCGATTTGAACATGGTGGACAGAGAGCGCTCGATGATGAAGAAGGAAGGCTTCGGATCAAAGATCCTGGGACGGCTGACGCAAGTCTATTCGGTAAGGTACCTGCCCGGCGGGTTTGCACAGATGCTGGTATTCAACAAGAACTTCGACCGGCAGACTTACGACTTCGAGTACGTCCGGAGGGAATTCCTCGGAGAAGTCCGAATGCTGGTTTTTGATGTCCGGCCCAAGAAAGGCGGGGTCGGCACGTTCAGAGGCAGAATCTGGGTCGAAGATCAGGATTACAACCTGGTTCGCTTCAACGGCACGTACGGCGAAAGCACCAAGACGAAGTTGTACTTCCACTTTGACAGCTGGCGCGAATACATGGACGACGGTACATGGTTGCCCGCTTACATTTATACGGAAGAGTCCGACGTCGCTTACTTGATGGGAGCTCGTCGTCTTCGCTTCAAGGGCCAGACGCGGCTGTGGGGCTACAATGTCGGAAAATCAAGCGCCCAAAACGAACTCACTTCCCTGACCGTCGAATCCGACCATGTCAAAGACAACGCGAACGAATCAGATTCGATCTCGCCCGTGCGCGCGCTTCGTGCGTGGGAACGGGAATCTGAAGACAACGTGATCCAACGATTCGAAAAAGCCGGGCTCATCGCACCGGAAGGCGAAGTGGACAAGATTCTTGAAACTGTCGCCAACAATCTGCAAATCACCAACAAGCTCAATATCGAACCGGAAGTTCGGGCTCGCGTTCTTCTGACGGCGCCTCTGGAATCGTTCACCATCGGCCACACGATTGTCCTCAGCCGCGGTCTGATCGATGTGCTCCCTGATGAGGCAAGTCTCGCCATGATCATTGCCCATGAGCTGGCCCACATCGCTCTCGGACATCAGATCGATACCAAGTACGCTTTCGGGGATCGCATGCTCTTCGAAGACCCTGAAGCGTTCCAGAAGATCGACTTGAAACGCGATGAGCGCGAAGAGGCTGCTGCCGATGAGAAAGCCGCGGAGTTTTTGAAGAATTCACCGTACAGAGACAAACTCGGCAATGCGGGCCTGTTCCTCAAAGCCGTTGATGAACGGGCCCCGCAGCTCCAGCACCTGCTGCTGCCTCACCTTGGTAACGCGATGGTCAAAGGTTCCGAGGTGCGACGCATGGCGGACTTGAAACAGTCCGCTCCGGATCTCGAAATGACAAAACTCGATCAGATTGCGGCGCTTCCCCTTGGCGGCCGTTTGCGAGTGGATCCGTGGAACACAAAAGTCGAATTGATCAAAGCCAAACCCGTCACGCTGATGACCGCTCAAGAAAAGATGCCGTTCGAGGTTGCTCCGGTGTATCTCTACCTCACACGACAACCGGAATCGGGGTCAACGGCGAAGTCTGGCGCGCAATCGGATCAGACATCGAAAGCGCCACAGTAGATGGGGCATGCTGTTATGTTCGCAGAAACCACAGAGGCACTGCCTCGTGGTTTCTGCGATTGCTCAAGTAAATCTTCTCCACAACTTCAAGACCGAGGCCATCGCTGACGCAATCCACTCGCTCTTCACCTGCGTCAACATGGCATCGTAACCGCCACCGGCTGCGATGCTGCTCACAATGCTTTGAGCCTGCGTGTAGCGTAGAATCCCGGATTCTCCATGGCGACGGCCAATCCCGCTCAACTTCACTCCGCCCATGGGCACATCGAAGCTGTTATAGATAAGAAGGGTCGAATTGATCCCTGCCGATCCGACTTCCAGATGGCGCGCTACTTCGCGCGCTCGCGAGCGGCCGCCCGCCCACACGGACGCATTTAAACCAAATCGAGAATTATTTGCTCGAGCGATAGCCTCCTCCGCGTTCTGCACGGAATAGAGCGTCACGACAGGGCCGAATGTCTCCTCTTTCGAGATTGGCATCTCATCGGTGACATCGGTCAAAACCGTCGGCTCGATAAAACTGTCTCCAAGATCCGGCCGCAGTCTGCCCCCCGCTGCGATGTGAGCGCCGGCATCTGCGGCGTCTTGGATTCTGCGCAGCACTTTCTTCGCATGATCGGAGCTGATCATACTTCCCATGTCGGTGTCCCAGGATCTCGACCAGCCGAGCTTCAACGCTGAAGCCTTATCCGCGATTCGACGCGTGAACTCGTCATAGACACTCGCCTCAACGTAGACGCGCTCGATTGAAATGCATGTTTGACCGCTGTTGGAAAAGGCGCCAACCACCAATCCGGTTGTCGCCTGATCCAGGGAAGCGCCTTCGAGCACCACCATTGGATTCTTGCCGCCGAGTTCGAGGGAATAAGGGATAAGTCTCGCCGAAGCGGCCATCGCTACTTTTCGTCCGGTCACGGTACCGCCGGTGAATCCAATGTAGTCCACGTGCTCGATCAGTTCGCTCCCGATCTCCGAGCCGCCATGCACAACGACCAACAGGTCGGGATCAAGACCGGCTTCAATGAACAGATCGCGAGAGAGATCGGCCGAAAGTGGAGTCAGTTCCGAAGGCTTCACGAGGACGGCGTTTCCGGCAAGCAACGCGGGAATCGCATCCGCAATCGATAACAGCAAGGGATAGTTCCACGGAGTGATCAGTCCGACGACGCCGTGTGGCCTGTAGACGATCTCCGCGGATGTGATTGCCGGTACCGCGGGCTGACTTCGCCTGCGACTCAAATGACGGGCGCCGTTCGATAGGTAATAGCGAGCAGTGCCGGCTACCGTGACAATCTCGGCTAGTGCATCGCGACGGGCTTTGCCGGTCTCCGCCTGAATCGTGTCGAGAATCCGGTCTCGACGGTCGAGCATCAGATCATGGAACCGGCTAACGATGCGGGCACGTTCCGCAAATGGCAACTCTTTCCATCGGCGCTGCGCATTTCTTGCTCGCGACTCCGCTTCAGAGAGACTGGCAGAGGTTGCAAACTGTACCTGTCCAACGACTTCGCCGGTTGCCGGATTTCGAACTTCGATAACGTTTTCCCTCGCTGACCGTGAATTATAATCCGGCCCATGGACAAAGAGGCGTCACAACGCCAGTTGGAAGATGAACTCGAGGAAAAACTCGAACCGGCATCCGACGATTGGGAATCAGAACGAACGAAGCTGATTTTGCAAATCAATCGCCTTGAAGCGGCGCTGACTGACGCCCTCGAGCGCGCTTCAAACCCCTTACGCATGGTGCAGTCCGTGAAGGGAGAGTTTGAGGGTCAATTGAACCGGATCGCTCAGGAAAAAACGGAGGTGGAGCAAGCCTTCCTCCGGGCGAAATCGTTGTGGGAGCAGGAAAAGCTGAAAATGACGGGCGAAATGGTCAAGCTTCGGCGCGTCGCTCAAATCCTGGGACGGCCGGTACCCAGAACAGGCGTGCGCGAAGCGAGTCCGGAGGTCCGTGAACTGCAGAATCAGCTCAAAGCAAATCTGGCAGAGTGGAGTGCCGAGCGTGAGCGTCTCGTTGCTCAGATCCACAATCTGGAACAATCGGCCCGGCAATGGGACGTCGAACGACGACAACTCAACGACCATGCGGGCCAGCTTCAACAAGCCTTCATGAAAGCTCAGGAAAAGATCCGGCACTATGAACTCACCGCTCGAGAACCCAGCGTCTCAGAGGTACACATCGAGACGCTGAGAAAAGAAAAGGAAGCCCTCCAGCGGGAGTTGCATGAAGCGCGAATCACATGGGAGGCGGAACGAACGCATCTCAACTCCGGAATCGAGCGGCTTGAACAACAACTCCAGCGAATGTCGGATACGGGTGAGCGCGTCAGCAAGGAAGTAGTCGATCAGCTTCGTCTTCAATATGAGCAAAAATTGCAAGAGGCGATCGAACAGAAGACTGAGTTGGCCAAAAATCTCCAAAGCGCGAGTACCCTGCTTGAAACCGAGCGCGGTCGGTTGAGCGCCGCTCAAAAAGGCGGTAGTGATTCAGACAAGGAAGCCATCGAGGCTGAAGTGTCTCGCGTTGAAAACCTGCTGAACGAAATCGTAGCCACCATCGATAACCCTGCCACCGCACTGCCCATTGTGATCCGCAAAAATGTGGAAAAGGCGGAGTTGGATGCATATTTGAAGGGCGTCCTGTTTGCGCTGAGCAAGAAGTAGGATTGTTGCAGACTGCATCCTCAGTCCAATTCGGCGAGAACTGCTATCAATGCGAGCAGGCGCTGGATCCCCAATGTGCGGTGCACGGGATCAAACCATTCTTCCGGCGTGTGGACGTTGCCTGAGTTGCCGCCGGCGCCGAGGGCGATGGCGGGAAGTCCAAGTGAGATTGGAATATTGGCATCGGTCGAACCGATATCCGGCAGAGGTTCCAGTCCGAATCGTCGCGTGACTTCGAATGCGGCCTGAACAATCGGACTATCGAGAGCCGTCGTTCCGGATGGCCGGTCGCCCATGATCTCGATTGCGCACTCGACCTGGGATGACCGCACACTCTCAGCTATCGCCCGTCTCAGTTGACTCTCGAGATCCTCGATACCTGCCCTGGCCGCGGACCGCAGATCCACCTCCATCGTGGCCTCGCGGGGAATGACGTTTACAGAAATCCCACCGCGGACGATTCCGAAATTGAAGGTAGTGCCCGGCCTTTTTGCGGTGCCGGAGAAGGTGTGAATAACGGATGCCATTGCGTGGACAGGATTCGGCCGGCCGAAGTCTGCCCAGCTATGACCGCCAGGGCCGGTCATACGGATGCGGAGTCGACGGCTACCTAGCGCCTGATGCGTTATGCGCTGGAAGCCGGCGCCATCGACGGCAATGAAATCGCAGTCACGGCCATGCCATGGCGGATCGCTGAACAGATGGCGAATCCCCCGCAGGTTGCCTTCGCCTTCCTCACCCACGCTGCCCACGCCGATGACAGGCCGCTCGAAATGAATATCGTTCTCTTTCGCAGCACGAAATGCCCACAGCAACGCGACAATGCCCGCCCCGTTATCGGAAATGCCGGGAAGGAACAACACACGACCCTTTCGCTTCAATTGAAGCGCACATGATGCCGGGAAAACCGTATCGAGATGGGCGCTGATGACGACGGGATTGCGGCCAGGACCATCGTAGGCCGAAATGATGTTTCCGATTGAATCCGTTGCCGGACGTAACCCGAGGGCCGCAAATTCTTCGCTGAACTGGCGGCCACGCGCCGCTTCATCAAACGGCGGCGCGGGAATTTCGGTCAGGCGAATCTGATCGGCTTCGATATCGGACTCGTGATCGGAGATGTAGCGGAACGCTCGTTGGATGCGGCGATCTTCAAACGTCTGATCAACGCGAGCGCGCACTACTTAACTTCAAAGGATGCCGGCGCAGATTCCAACACAGGTTCGACCGGAATGCTCGCGACGACTGTGTATTTACCGGGAGTGACGACGTTGAGGTCGTTGTCGCGATGATTCCATACAACCTCGAATGTCAGATTTCGACTGGGACGCAGCGCTTCCTGCCGAACCACCTGGGAAAAGTACATGCGCCGTGACCATCGCCACACTTCCTGTCCCGTCGAAGGATCAAGAACCACAAAATCGTAATTCTGACTTGATTTGAACCGCAGCGGTACCAGTTTATCCGTCGAGTTGATTACAGTCAGGATAAACCTCGTTCCGCCCGATACATCACTGGCCTGAACGTCAAGAGCCACGGTTTCGTCCGAAGCTTTCGCGACATTCTCTACCGATGTTTTCGCCTTCTGTTCGGGAGCCTGAGGCTGAGGAAGTGGCGCCGCGCCCTGCGTCGCCGCCTCGACAGCTTTGCGGTCGCTCGTGTGAAGGGCGGTCAGCTTTGCGATCTCGACATTCTTTCCCGAATGCATTCGGGCTTCAACAATGCCCTGCCCACGCTGGAAAGTCAGGTCGACGAGGTCTCCGCGCATTACAAATTTCACAGGCAGACCGGAACTGTCTGCTTGGAGCACTTCGACCTGAGCGCCGTCGGCGAGAAACAGCGGTCCTTCCTCGTTATCGAGCATTCGCATGTACTGGCGCTCGTCCCGATCGTATCGAATCAGTTTGATCGACCCGCCGTCTTGTACAAATGGAAATTGAGTGATCATGTAGAAACTGCGGCCGCCAACGATCCGGTAATCCTGAACCGCGAATTCCAAGGTTCCTGTTTTTTGATCCGCCTCGTTGAATACGTCGTACACCCACTGATTCCCCACTTCCAGCGGAAGAAAATCCGCGGACATGCGTACGCCCGGTTGGGCAAGCAAGGAAGCGGGAACCGCGAAGAGAAAAAACAGCAGCCTGGTTATTAATTTCATGGTCAGTGTAACGAAGTTACAGGTAAGTTTAGCACGTGAGCACACGCTTGGAATCAGACGAACGCTACATGGCTCTGGCGCTGGAGGAGGCGAAGAGGGCGCGACAGGCCGGTGAAGTCCCGGTCGGCGCCATCGTCGTCTGCGACGGTGTCATCAGCGGCCGCGGCTTTAATCAACCGATCTCGGCAAATGATCCGACGGCTCATGCCGAAATCGTCGCGTTGCGAGAAGCGGCCCGGCAACAACGAAACTATCGGCTCACGGGCGCTACCATGTACTGTACCGTCGAACCCTGCATGATGTGTGCCGGCGCCATGATTCATGCACGGATCGCTCGCCTGGTTTTCGGAACTCCCGATCCCAAGGCTGGATCAGCCGGCTCTATTTATAACGTGCTTACGGATCCCCGTCTGAATCACCGTGTTGAAGCAGTGTCCGGTATTCGCGAAGACGACTGTGCCGCGCTACTGCGCGAATTTTTTGCGGAGCGTCGAGCGTAGGTCATGGAGGAAATTCCGTACGGAGCCGATCCCTTGCAGTACGGAGAATTAAGGCTTCCGGCAACCGGCGGTCCTCATCCGATTGCGATTGTGCTCCACGGTGGATTCTGGCGCGCCCGATACAATCTCGAGTACATGCGGCCGTTTTGTGAAGCACTGACGGCAGCCGGCATTGCGACATGGAACCTGGAATACCGACGAATCGGCAATCCCGGTGGCGGTTGGCCTGGGACGTTGGATGATGCGGCTACGGGCGCCGAACACGTGACATCCCTGTCACTGCAATTCGATCTGGATCTGAGCCATGTGGTTGCAGTAGGCCATTCGGCAGGTGCTCATCTCGCATTCTGGTTGGCGGGTGGGACGCGTATTCTTACGGCCGCGATTTCTCTCGCAGGCGTCCTGGATCTGCGTCGCGCGTGGGAACTTCAACTGAGTAACAACGTCGTCACAGATTTTCTGGGTGGCAGCCCCGACGAACTTCCTGAACGATATGACAGCGCCTCGCCTATCGAGCGCCTGCCTTTACGCATTCCTCAAAAGGTTTTTCACGGCACTGCCGATACCAACGTGCCTTTCGAAATCAGCGAGCGGTATGTCGAGGCTGCGCATCTTTGGAACGACGATGTGGAATTGATACTGTTCCAGGATGGAAATCATTTCGATTTGATCGATCCAGCGAAGCAGGACTTCATATCCGTTTCTGAAGCGGTGGTGAAGCTTGCGGGTAGATAGGGACGACCGGTATTAGAAACGAAGAACGGGCGGGCTACTTCAGGACCGCACTGAGCCGGGCATATCCCGAGCGGCTCACTGGCAGCCGCGTACCGCCCCGAAGAATGGCAGCATGGCTGTCTTTCGCGTAGAGCTCGAGCTTTGCCAGGCGGTCGATGTTCAAAATATACGACCGATGAATGCGTACAAACTGCGCGGGATCGAGTCCGCTTTCAACGTCCGCCAGAGTCTGCTGTTTCAAGAGCGCCTTGCCTTCTGAATGAAAGCAAACGTAGTCGTCCTGCGCTTCGACGTAGTCGATCTTCGAAACGGCGATCACGTGAACGTTGGCGCCATCGCGAACCGCTACACGTTCCAGGTGTGCTCCCGGCCGGCGCGCAGCTGTCGATATTTCAGGTGCTGGAAAAGCCTGCTTCGACTCGAGGCGAACCCGTGCGCGGTTCAAAGCTTCGCGAAGCCGCTCCGGGCTTATCGGCTTCAGGAGGTAATCGACGGCATGCACCTCGAAGGCGCGCAGAGCATACTTGTCGTATGCTGTGACGAAAATTACGCTCACCTCCCGGCCCACCAATTCGAGCACCTCGAATCCGTCCAGCCGCGGCATCTGGATATCCAATAACAGGAGATCCGGCTTCAGTTCCGTAACCGCCTTAACGGCTTCGAAGCCATTGGCGCATTCCGCCGCAACTTCAATGTCGTCGCACTCGGCCAGATACTCTCGTATTAAACTGCGCGCCAATGCCTCATCGTCAACGATAACAACTCTGATTTTTTTCATCGGTGGTTGCACGGCATTTGCAGCTCGACGCGGAATCGGCCGGGGTTCTGGCTTACGTCAACGCGAGCGTTGCCATTGTAGAGATTCGCTAAACGCGACTTCACATTTTTCAATCCGACACCGGTCCCGTTTCTTACGCTGCTCTCCGCCTCGAAGGGATTTTCAATGACGATTTTCACGCCTGCGCCGTTACGTTCGGCCCGCACATGCACCACGCCGCCCTCGAGTGTCGGTGCGACTCCGTGCGTGATCGCGTTTTCAACGAGAGGCTGCATGATCAAGGGCGGAACGAGACAGCCTTCGCAGAGCGGGTCGATCTCACGATCGATCTTCAGCCGGGAACCAAATCGAACCCGCTCGATGTCGAGGTAACACTCCGCGAGTCTTATTTCCTCCGACAAAGGAATCAAATCCGACGATCCGAGTTTTAAGGAACCTCGAAGAAAGTCCGCCATCAACACACACATCCTCCGCGCTGCTGCCGGGTCCGTACTGATGAGAGCGTTAATCGAATTCAGGCAGTTGAACAGGAAATGCGGGTCGATCTGTGCCCGAAGTGCTTTCAATTCGGCCTCGCGCGCCAGTACCTGCAGCTCCAGAGCTTTGCTTTCGGCCCGCTGCGAAACCTCGAAAGTAATCAAAAGGTAGTTGAATGCGACTGCGAGCACAAACAGCACAACCCCCGAAACAAAGACGATCGGAATCTGCGCGACATAACGGGATTCGATGCCATCCAGAGCGAAACCGGAAGCAAGAAGCGATGCCCAGGCCCATCCCATGGCCACCCACGCGGCCGCGGAGACGAGGGCGGCCGTTGTGTGGCTTCCAATCAAGCGGAAAGTTTCAGTCTGGCGGAGGGGCATCGCATTGCACAGATGCCATGAAGCCTGGCAAATGAAGGCGTAGACCAGGCACATCGGAAAGATAATCGCTGCGGCTTCGGCCCATCGGATGCTGCCGCCTCTTGCGAGGACCTGTGTCAGCAAAGCTCCGATAGGGAGCCACGCGGCCACATACAACAGACTGCGTGTTCGATTGGCCAGTATCGGATGCACGTTAATTCGTTACTTCGATGCCGCCCATGATGACGCTGCCCCGAATCAGAAATCGTTTCGACTCCTCCTTGGGCGGCGCCGTGTGATCTTCGTAACCTCCCATGACCGGATCAACCTGGCTGACAACTGTCCAGTCCGGCGGCACGCGAATTTCAATTCCACCCCACAGCGCAAATACTTCAAGGACGGGCTGATGAGGCTTGGTGATGGCAGCTGGACGCAGATCGATTTCGCAGCGTCCCATAACGGCCGTCGCGCTGCCGCCGCGGAAGTCCTGAGAATTGTTGCGCCGCTCGACGTTGCCGAGAATCGCGGTCGCCGAAAGCACCGAATTGGAAGATGCATCCGGGCCACTCGTCCAATTCGCACCAGCAGCACTTGCCGTATCCGGATCAGCCGTACTCGTCGTTTCGGCGTCTGTGAAACTGCGTGCCCCAGGAGGCGTTCGCGGAAAGTCCCAGCGTTCCTGCCGACCCAGAGCCGACTTCCACAGCATCAGGGCTCCCAGACCGATTAAGATCACCGGCCAGAGATCGTGAAACGCCATTCGCAGTATTCCTGTACTCGAAAGAAGGAAGAATCCACCAATGACGATCCAGAAAATGCCGGCGCTGTGTCCGTAGTTGTCACCGGACTCGATCAATCGGAAGACGCCTGCGGCGATGAGGAGGACCGGCCAGAACCGCAGGATGCGCCCGACATCGACCATGCCCATATTTCCGAGTAGAAACAGCACGCCGATGGCAACAAACACGAAACCGGAAAAGAGGTGCCGTCCCGGACGCACGCAAGCCGCCTTCTGCTCCCAACGCCGCTCCCAGCGGTCCATTTTTCGTTGGTACCGCTCTCTTTTCCTTTCCCACCGGTCCTGGTCCATTGACATCCTCCTCTGCTACACAATGTAACCGCGCAGCTTAGCCCACGCCAACGGGGTTCGGCCAATGCCCGTCGCCTACCGGCAAACGGCGGTCAAGCCGCTTGAAGTACAATGGCTTCATGAAAGAGAAAATTCAAAAGTCCGACGCAGAGTGGAAGAAAGAGCTCACACCTGAACAGTACGAAGTCTGCCGGATGAAGGGTACGGAACGGGCCTTCACGGGAGAGTACTACAAGACGAAAGAACCCGGCGTCTATAAATGCATTGCCTGCGGTAACGAGTTGTTCGATTCCGATACCAAATTTGATTCCGGCACCGGCTGGCCCAGCTTCTATCAACCGATCGACCGTGAAAATGTCCAGACCGAAGACGACGCCAGTTACGGGATGCACCGCACTGAAGTCACGTGCAGCAAATGTGGCGCGCATCTGGGTCACGTTTTCCCCGACGGGCCTCGTCCCACCGGCCTGCGCTATTGCATCAATTCCGTGTCGCTGAAGCTGGACCCGAAGAAGTAGAGAAAAGGCGTGAATGGATTGCAGGAGGAAAAGAATCAATCATTAATCAGTTCTCAATTTTCATCTGGAACTTTGATCCATCCAGTACAGCTGACACCGTTCATTTCCTGCTATCCAACAATTCGTAAATCCGATTAACGGCGATCAAAGGCACGCCGGGACCGTTAATCGTCGGGAAATGATCCTTGTGCTTTGTGAGGTCCGCACGCTTCGCAGCCTCTTCTGCCGATACACCTTGCTGCTTCATCCGGGAGACTTCGCTCCAGACGTCCCGGAGATATGCCTGGAAATAATCGATTTTGGTTTTGTCGGTGAACGCTTCGCCGTGTCCGGGAAGTACCGTCGCAAAATCGAGTTTCTTCAATTCGTCCAGGGTGGTGACCCACTCGTCCACAAATGCATCGCTCATGTTGGAGAGTGCTGACGTCAGCAGATCCCCGGTGATCACGACCTTTTCTTTTGGAAGATACACAACGACGTCGCCGGCAGTATGAGCGCGTCCGAGAAAACGTATCTGTATTTCCCGGTCCCCTCGATACAACGTCATGTTCGTTCGCAGCGTAACATTTGGCGGCGTGGGTTTGAGTTCCTTCTGAGAGGCGAGATTGTTTTCCGCTGTTTGGAGTTGTGTTTGTAACGTCGTCTTGCGAGCCGCGTCCGATTCCATCGCTATCCGCTGCTTGAGATTTTCGATCTGGCCGGGAAGCCCGGTCACATAGCCTTTGTAAAGCGGCATCTGAAGCGATTTGCCGCCCATCAGCATCTCGCGCGTGAACTCGTGGCCTATAATCGCAACGTCTTTATCGAAGACCTGGTTGCCGTGTGCGTGGTCGTAGTGAAAGTGCGTATTGATGACGGTGCGCACGGGTTTATTAGTCAGGGTCTTGATCTCATCGAGTAAAACCCACGCGGCCGCCGGCGACACATGATCGTCCACGACGATCACATCGTCGTCGTTCACGATGAAGGAAGAATTGCCAACCACCGTCAGGGCGCCCGTTCCCACGGCGTGATAGACGCCGTCAGCGACCTTGTTGAACCGGTATGCCTTTCCGTTGTGATCGGTCCCGGCGGGCTGCCGCTGCGATTGAACGCCCGCCAGTGTGATCAGCAGAGCGAGGCATGAAATCGCCATTGCTACTCGCGTCATAATTTTCCTCGATACCTCGGCGCGCGTTATTTCGACACAAACGGACCGACTTCCGGCTTCGCCTGCGTGTTCGTCAGCGGACCGAGTTCAGCGGCAACACCCCGCGTGATCGCGGCGATTTCACTGCCTGCCTGGAAGCATGTGAAATCCGGACGATCCCGCCAGGCAAGCGGACCGCACAGACGGACACCGGCCTTTAGCGCTGCGTCGTGGACGATATTGATAGCTCGCTCATAATCAGGTGAGCCCTGCCGGTAACCACTGAAGTTACCGAGATCTCCGCTGGCAGCGAACACCGCTGTAACGCCGGGGACCTTCGCGATCTGCTCCGCATTCTTGAGACCCTCGAGCGTCTCGATCATCAGAACCAGCACGATGTTGTCGTTAATGGTGTTGCGATAGCCTCCCGGAACTCCTCCCCACATGGAGCCATCGAACGCCTGACCCCCGCCATTGCTCCGTCTGCCAAGCGGCGGGAAGTAGGTCCAGTTTCGCGCTTCGACCGCTTCTTCAACCGTATCGACCGTCGGAACCACGACCACAAGAGCGCCGGCGTCAAGGGCGTGCTGGATTTCGCGCTCGTCCGTGTATGCCACACGGACGCCGGGCACGGCCTTTGCGGTCGGACAGGTGCGCCACATCCGCGAAACCGCTTCCCAGTCGCGCTGATCGTGCTGCATTTCGGTCCAGATAAAGTCGTAGCCTGCGTTCGCCATCGCGCAGTACACGGCCGGATCCGTAGAGTTGAACAGAGTTCCACCCGTGACTTTGCCGCCTTGCATCATCTTGAGCTTTACGGGATTCCAGATCTTCGATCCGGCCGGAGCATCGAATGCAGGTCCATACTTCCAGGTTGCAGGATTGAACGGCCCTTGATTGATCGCTCCCGGAGGCGCCACCTCTCGGGCATTACTGTCCTTGCCGGCAGCCGCAGCAAGTGGAAACTGCGTCGCGCCGGGCGCTGCATTGTTCGCGTAGGGATCGGCGGTCGGCCTTGGTTGGGCCGGCGGGTTCTGGGCCTGAAACCCGAATGCGGCCAATGCCAGCACAACGGACGCCACTGCCAGATACAACAGCTGCCTCATAGTCACCCTCCTGTTTCGCGGGCCCGACCCCGCGCAAAGCCGTTAGGAAAGCCATCCAGAGATGTATATGCCGGGTGAGAATATACGGGCGCCTCAGCGACTGTCACGTTTTCTTTCGCATGGATCTGTGGTCCACTTTCGGAATCAACCTGCTATATTTGTCGGGAAGCTCTTGGAGAGAGGAAGCATGAAACTGATCAAAGCCATCATTCGCCCAAACAAACTTGAAGAGGTCAAGGACGCGTTAACGAAGCTGAGTATCGCGGGAATGACGGTAACCGAGGTTCGCGGGCACGGCCGGCAGAAGGGCCATAAGGCCGTCTATCGAGGGACCGAATACAGTGTGACTTTGCTACCGAAAATCATGGTCGAGCTCGTCATTCAGGACGAGGTGACCGACGATGTGATCAAGACGATCATCGAGACGGCACGCACCGGCGATATCGGCGATGGGCGCGTGTTTGTCCTGCCCGTCGAACAGGGCTACAACATCCGCACCGGTGAACGCGACGTCTGATCATGACGCCCTCGACGCCGTCCCCCTTGGCACGGGGAGAATGGATCGGTTTTCTCCTCCAGAAAAGGGGGAGACGCGAGCGCAGCGAGCGAGGGGGTTGACCACGTGCGTTGGGTACCTGACCACAGAGGCACAGAGACAATGGAAAGTTGTCTCTGTGCCTTTGTGGTTTAGTGTCGGGTGCCGATGCTACGACTTCATCCTTCGGCGGGAGACAGACTCGCCTTCAAGTCTCGCTCCAATTCCACTTCCAATTCAGGTGAGAGCTTTTTTCCCTCATTCGTGATGTAGAACACGTCGATCGCCCGATGCCCTTCTGTTGCGATCAGAGCAACTTCGATATTGCAACCGTGGGACGAAATGATGGATGCCATCCGGTACAGCAATCCGAAGGCGTCAGTGGCGGCTATCTCCATGATTGTGCAGCGCCGGGAAAAATCCCGATCGAAGTGAATCGTGGTAGGAACCGACAAGCCTCTCTTGCGCTTGAAGACGACGCTTTTGAACTTTCGCTCCAGCAGCGTGTTCAACTGCACAGCGCCCGAAATCACATCATTCAGGAGTTTGGAGAAGTGGTCGATCTCCGACGGATTCTTTTCGAAGTAGTGGCTGGCATCCTCGAACGAAATCAAATCGAAAATCGTGCCGTGCCTATTTGAAAACGCCTGCGCACGGACGATGTTCATTCCGAAATACGAAAGAACTCCCGTGATCTTCGAGAAAAGGCCCGGCCGGTCGCCTGTCATGACCAGCAGGTCATAGACAGAGCCGTTCAGTCCCAGATGCATGACCATCGGCCGATCGGCAAGCTGGCGCGACATCATGAAGTGATTGGCGATCTGCTTCTTCGGGGTGTTCTTCAGATACTGCCTCGGGAAACCGTCGAGAAACTCACGGACATCCTGCGCCGAGATATTGGACGGCAGCAGTTTCGCGATTTCCGCAATGTCACTTTCCAGCGACGGTTGTTGCGTGTACTGATCGTCCGCCAGTCCAAGCGTGAGCTGGTTGTACGTCTCGACGTAGAGTTGGAAGAGCAGGTCTTCTTTCCAAGGCGTCACGACTTCGTTGTTGACCGCCTTCATGTCCGCGTATGTCATCAGGCACAGCATTCGAAGATTTTCGACATTGCCTACAAGGTCGGCGAACTGGCGGATGACGTCTTCATCGCTGAAGTCGCGACGCAAGATGATTTTGGACATCTCCAGATGATTTTTCACGACCGCGACCACCTTCTCGGCCTGATCCGGCGGAAGTTCCAGTTTGTCCAGAATCTCTCTTACCCCTTCCGTGCTCGGGTGCACGTGATTGCCTTCGTCGTGCCGGTGCGATTTGCCGATGTCGTGGAACAGCAACGACAGCAGCAGGAGCTCAGGATTCTCGAGTTCGCTCAACAGCAGCGAAAGTCGATGCGTCGTCGGCAGTTCCTCGATGTTGCGGATCGCGATCAGCGAATGTTCATCGACCGTATATTTGTGAAAGAAATCTCGAATGACGCGGCACCGGATCTCTTCGAAATCCGGAAAGATCCTGCCGAGCAGCCCGACTTCATGCATTGCGAGCAGCGTGTTGTAGATTCCCTGGCGGTCCTTCATCATGTCGAGCACGAGCCGGCCCGCGCGTGGATTGTTGCTGAGAGCGCCGTTTGAAGCCGCCAATCGCCGCCGAATAGCCGAGAGGGTCGAGGAATCCACCCTCGCCTTTTTCTGATGGGCTTCGGCGAATGCCTCGATCATTTCGAAGGGATCCTCGAAGTCGGAAGTGAAACTGATGCTGTTGGGAGTTCCGACGATAGCGTCTTCCCAGAAACTCGTTGGACGTGCGATGTCCCCGGCCTTCAGGAAGTAGTCGCGCATCAGATTCTCCGCGGCTTCACCCCGTTCGGAATCGCGATAACCAAGCTGCGCTGCGATCTGTTCCTGAAACTCGAATGCCAGAAGGTTGCCGTTCCGCCCGGAATAGAAATGCAAAAAGTTCCGCAGGCAATGGAGGAATTGAAGCGCGTCGTTCGAGATCGGATGGCGATTACTTGCTTCTAAAGCCTTGCGCACCCAGCCGCACCAGTGGACGTCGCGCAATCCACCGGGAGCTTCTTTAACGTCCGGTTCGAGTTGATAGATCGTGTCGCCGAACTGTTTGTATCGAGTCGCTTTCATGTCGGCCAGAAGCTTGAGGAAACGGTTGCGATTCTTCTGAATCAGACGCGGCATGATCTCGCGTTCGAAATCGAGGGCGGTTGCGGGATCGCCCAGGAGCAGCCGGCAATCCAGGAACGCCGTGTAGGACTCTACCTGCGTCTCATCGAATTCCTTCAAGTCATCGGCGTGGCGGATCTGGTGTCCGACCTTGAATTGCAGGTCCCACAACGGATGCAGGATCGCCTTGATTGCGTCTTCGTCGATGGTGTCCTTGAAGAAAAACAGCAGATCCACGTCGGATTGAGGATGAATCGTAGCGCGGCCATAGCCGCCGATGGCCATCAAAGCAAACGAGTCCGGATATTCGCGATCACCCCATAAATCGCGGATGATTTCGTCCAACTTTTCACTGATGATTCTTTCGACACAAACGCCGGTCGGATCTGCAAAGAATCTCGCTTTCAAGTCATCAACGAAAGATTTGAGTTCGGTGCGCGTCGTCGTCTTCATTGAGCGACATCTTAGCATGCGGGACGGCTGGAGGAAGCGGTCAGAGGACGCAAGGGCGCGCCAGCGATCTCCATTCGCCAATTTGTAACAGCAATACTCAATCAGCAGTTATCGACTGGCGATATCGATTGTGGATTTTCGATCGATGTTACAAATCGCCGATGGCGTATTCCCGATTGCTCACGCTCCTGACTCTACGCTTCGTTATCCCATCCGTAAATTGAACGCCCCGAGAAATCGGGCAACCGACGTCACGGGCGCAAACCAGGGACGATCTTCGAACCACTTGAGCGCAGGAGTAATCAGCGACGCGAGCGTCACGGGCGGCAGCGTCGTGAACAATGAAAACGTCGGATCGAAGCGCAGGGCTATCGCGGCCAGCGGGGCTCCGGCAGCTCTGATCTGCATCGTACCGGCAACCGGTGGAGCGCCTCTAAACAATTCGGACGTGAACACTGCGCTATGGTTCCCCGGTCCGAGGGTCTGCGTCGTTGGCGCAACCACCATGCCCGAGCTATTCAATAGCGAAAGCGTCACGCTGGCAGCCGCCGCACTGGGATTCGCGTACGCGACGCCGATGTTATATCCGCCTTGCGTATCGACAAAGATTGCCTGGTTCGGCACTGCGGACGCAGATGGAACACCGGCTTCGCCGAGCAATCGATTCGCTCCATCGAACTCGGAGAAAATGGCCGTACCGTTAACGGTTCCCGCACTCGTGCTAACGGTGGCGAAACCACTGACTAGCGTGCCGGCGGCCGTAGACGTGTACTTCTGAGTGGCGCCGGGTGGAATCGCGAATGTGATAATGCCTCCGCTTCCTGCCGGAGCGCCGTTCTGGTCCACAAATGAAATGGTGGTGAATGGCGAACCCGCTCCTTCGGGCGTCGCATTATCCCTGGTAAAAGTGATTGTGCCGCTGGCCGTTGCATCGCTCGCGGGATTCGTGAGCAGAATCGTTGTCTTCCAGACGACGCCTCCCGGCTGTCCTCCATCAACGATGTGGGGATAGTAGAAGGTGGTCTGAGCGGAACAAACGACCGTGGCGGTGAGCACCCAAAAAGCAATCAACAGAATGCGCTTCATCGATTTGTCTCCGGGCATGATGTCCAGGTTAAGGTCGACTTGGCGCCAAAATCATCGTGGGGGTGTGCCGAGATTCTGCCGCATTCATTTCACCCAGCTTCTTCCATTCCTGATCGGCCAACCTGCGATCCCCGGACCGGGTGAGACTCATTGCCAACAAGTATCGCGCTTCGCGAAAGTCGGGCCGCCAATCCAGAACGATCCGGAGTTTGGGCACCGCGTCCGCGTATCGGCCGCTCATGAAATGAACGATTGCGATGTTATATTGCGCTGGCCAGTAGTCGGGATTCAAGCGCAAAGTGCGGTCGAAATAGTCCAGCGATCGAGCCGGCTGTCCCATCGCGGACAATGTATTGCCGGTGTTGTTCAGAGCCGGCCAGTAGGCGGGATCCAGATCCAGGGCCCGCTGATAATACGCGATCGCCGCACTCCAATTCTTCTTTGACTGCTCGATCAGTCCCAAGTCATAGAGCGCCTCCGGAAAATACGGCTGCAACTCGAGCACGCGAAGGAAAGCCGAGCGGGCTTTGTCCGGATCCGTGTCGAGATAGGCGCCGCCGAGATTGAACCATGCCCGGGCCTTGCCTGGCGTTTGCCGGACGGTGTCTTGCCATAATGCGATGTCGGATGACCATATCTTCTCACGGCGGACAGTCAGGATGGCAAGTACGGCCAATAGTGAAGCCGCGATCCATGTCCGCCCGGGGAGTTTCGCTATCAGATAAGCCAGCAGCAGGGAGAACGCAAGCATCGGCAGATAGAGGCGATGCTCAAAAGCGGCGTCGATACTGGGTATAAAACTCGACGTCGGCGCCAGAAGTAAGAAAAACGCGAGGACACACAGGCTTCGGGAGAACCATCCCGCAATCAGAATCAGAACGACTCCCGCAACGGCGAAGACATTCCCGGGATTCTGAAATTCATATTCCAATGATTGTGGATATGGAAACACGAGGAGCCGAAGGTATGTGTAGACGACTCGCGTTTCGATCATCAGATATCTCAACGGACTCACCCCGGCATTGAAGCCGACTGTCTTTTCGGAGAGCAGCAGGATCAGCGCGAAAATGGCGAGCGCCGTGGCCATCGCACCAAATACACCGAATGAAATCAGCCGAGACTTTGCGGGCTCCGAGGGCCGAACTAAATTGTCGGCGGCGGACTGCGAAGCGCCGATCTCCCGCCAGGCTCTCGAAGTGAAAAGCAACCCAACGGCCAATGGTACGGCCAGCGCAGACTCCTTGCTTTCGAAAGCGAGAAAAAACGCCAGGACCGCCAACCAGTGACGTCCCTCGCACAACAGAATCAATCCGATTAGTGAGAACAAGCAGGCCAGCAGGATTGATCGCTGATAGATGTACAGCACGGGCTCAGTTTGAATCGGATGCACGAGAAAGATAGCGGCCGCGACAACTGCAATCCACCGTTCGACGAACCGGCCGAGTAAAGAGAACAACAGCACCGCATTCAGAATATGGATGGCGACATTCACAAAGTGATATCCCGCCGGATCCAATCCGCCTGCGAGATGGTTGAGGTAAAAGGTAAAGAACGTGCACTGACGCAGATGAAACGGATTGAAGAAATGAGCCCAACGGGCCGGGTTTGTTACGTTGCTGTCGTGCGTGATCAGCGTATCATCGAAGTGAAACGGGTGAGTGATCGATACCCCAAAAAGCAGCACTCCGGCAATGATCAACCCGGCTTTAAATTTCATGCTATATTCGCCGGACCGATTATATGCAGGTTGCACCATCCACGATTGATCAAACGGTATAACGTGGAGGGGAGAACGCCTCGTATTTCTCCCCGCAGTCTTCCTACAGCGATCTGGAATTCGACTGATTAGCTCGAGCGGCGTCCCGGAAATTGTCCGGAATGGAAACAACAAGATCCTGTTCGGAGAACAACGCGCAGACCACATTGTGCGCGCTGTCAGCCGATTCGAGTTGATGTCATTTGCCTGCGGAGCAGGCACGAAGCCACGTGGAGACGTTTCTCGTGAAACCTTCCAAACGAAATTTCGGGAATTCACTCCCGGATGGACAGGCCTTCAACTGGAGTCCCGGATCGCGAAGCGCCAGCCGGCACAAGTCGGTCGTGGGCGTATCGGGTTTTGCCAAACGTTGTGTGGATGTCCTTATCGCCGCGCCGGCCTTGCTGCTCTTGTCTCCGCTGCTGGCTCTCATCGCGATCGCCATTCGTCTCACTGATGGCGGCCCTGTGCTTTATCGACAAGTCCGTGTCGGACTCAACCGGCAACGCTTCACTATTCTTAAATTCCGGACCATGGACAAAGACGCCGAGCGCGACCTTGGTCCCATCTGGTCCGTGCCCGGCGATCCACGATGCCTGCGCGTCGGTCATTTTCTGCGACGTTTCGGCCTCGACGAACTGCCTCAGCTATGGAATGTGTTACGCGGCGACATGAGCATTGTCGGTCCACGGCCCGAGCGTCCTGAATTCACCCGCGAGTTCCGCAAAGAGCATCGCGGATATGACATCCGGCACACAGTGCGAACCGGGATCACCGGATATGCTCAGATCCACGGCTGGCGCGGTTACACGGGAATTGAAGAGAGACTGCAACACGACATTTACTACGTGCGCCAATGGTCGCTCAGGATGGATATGTATGTGCTTGCCATGACGATGATTCGTGGCTGGAGCGAAAAGACGCGATCGGGCGTGTAAGACCCTACAGTTTACCACCTGTCGCATCCAACACCGCTCGCTTGTGGCTGTAAAGGTGAAGCTTCAACCGGCGCGGATCGAGCTGCACATCGGATTTGTCGTTTACCTTCTTTGCAAGATACCTGCCAAGAATGACCCGGCTGAATCGCTCGAGAGCTTGAGCGGGCCCAAGTCGAAGCACCATTTCAAACAGCCTCTTGGACCGGCCTGCCTTGATTTCCGGATAGACGTCCCGATGACGCTTCGAGTCGAAATTAGGAAAACAACGGGTAACGAATGGATTTGCTGCAATGAAGGAATCGTAAACCGATTTTCCGAATATTGGCTTCAGTGACGCGACCTGTTGCGCCGTAAACGCATCGTGTTGATAGAGCGGAAGCGCCGCATCGCTGATGAGGTAGTTCATGCACAAACGCTTCCGCAGACCCTTCAGTTTCGCCCACACGATCGCGACGAGAAACAGGGCCCATAGTTTTCCGTCCTCCACGATGATGAAGAGGTCGATGTCTTCGGCATCCGCCATATTGCGATGAGCCGTCGAGCCAGAGAACGCCAACATTCTGACGAATGGCATCGACGCCACGATACGCAGGTGCGGCTGCACCTGATGCAGTGCCTCGTCGCTGATCTGCTCCCTCTCGGAACGGAGGGCGAGAAGTTTCGGGTCCGGTTCGTATTGAAGCGCCTTCAGCCCTGCCTCGAATGTTGCCTCGTCAACCTTTACGTCGAATAACCGCTCTCTGATTTCGTCGGGCCGCAGCGGATATTGAAACAGCTTCGCGTACTCCACAGTTTTGTGGATTGCAGCCGCGAGATTGTCGCAGGGCCGCCCGAGGGCCGCCGGCCTTGCTGCAGTCTCAACAGCATCACGGTATGCTTGCAACGTCAACGCCGCCGTCTTGTCCCACGAGAATTGCGACGCACGGGTCAAGCCTTTCCTTGATAGGTCGTCCCGAAGACCCGCATTTTCGGCAAGGGTGACCAGTGCTTCCGTAAGCTGCCGGACGTCGCGCGGATCGATGAGGAATGCCGCGTCGCCCGCGACCTCCTTCATCGATGAGTTATTGGATGTGATGACAGGGGTGCCGCAGGCCATTGCTTCGACAACGGGCAGTCCGAATCCTTCCAGTAACGATGGATATACGCATGCTGTGGCGCCGCCGAAAAGACCTGGCAGATCCTCGCGCGGGACGTAGCCCATGAATTTCACACGCCCATCCAGTCCCAATGACCGCGCTTTCTCTTCCGGAGCATCGCCGTGATACCACCGGTTGCCTGCAATCACGAGCTGGTGGTCTTTGCCCGGCATACGCGCAAAGGCCTGGATCAATCGCTCTACATTTTTTCTGGGTTCCAGATTTCCGACATACAGGAAGTACGGACGATCCACATTGCGATTAGGCGTCGGCATGAACTGTGGCGACGCCGCCAGAGGCGTCACGCGTATGCGATCCTCAGGAATTCCCAGATACCTGACGATTTCCCATTTCGAGTACTCCGAGTTTGTAATGATGAGTCTCGCCTTGTGCGCGACATGCGGGATGAGCCGCTTCGTATACAGACGTTTCGCAAGCGGATGAGCGTGGCGCAGAACTTCCAGTCCCATATCGTGAATCGTGACCACGTACGGACGGCTCTCGGAAATCGGCGCGAGAAAATTCGTATAGTGGCACAGGTCGGGTTGTACGGTATCCAGAATCCGGGGCAAGAGTGCATGCAGATAGAACGCACGGATGGGACATCGGACGGTGTTTGTGAATTTCAGATTTCCGTTCGCAGACGGGAAATCCAGATGCAGCTGCTGATGCGAAAACACGAAGAACTGGTCGTGATGATCGGCGGCCAGCATCGCCCTCAACAACTCTTCGCAGTAATAACCCACACCGGACTTTCGACCGTGCAGCACTGTCCCGTCAAAGGCGATTTTCATTGAACTCCAGCAAGGGGGTGAGCTCGGGAGGGGACAAGTCTAACAGAAAATCACACAAAGCGAACCGGCAACCGAAAGTGTCACTTTTTCCCCCATAATAATCGCGATGTTGTCATGGGGACGCCTCCGGCGCGCGCTGCAGCCTGTGGTTCTCAAGTACTGGCTGACCGAACGATCGAAGAAGCGAGTTGTCACTCGGGTCGAAGATCTCGACCTCGAAGTGTATCCGGGCGTGTTTCATCCGAAGTACTTCGGCTCCAGCTCGATTCTCGCCCGATTCGTCTCGTCGCTGCCGCTCCGAGGAAAATCATTTCTCGAGGTTGGATGTGGCTCCGGCATCGTCGCTTTATGCGCTGCGAGGGCGGGCGCCAAAGTGACCGCGATCGACATCAATCCGGAAGCTGTGCGATGCACGATTGCCAATGCAGCCAGGAACAACCTCCGGGTCAGCGCCGGAACGAGCGACCTCTTCGAAACATTGGGCGATACCAGATTCGATGTCATCGCCTGGAATCCTCCATTTCTACCGGGCGTTCCGAAATCGCCGGCGGAGGCCGCATTCTACGGCGGGCGCGACTTAGAAGTGATTCGCCGTTTTGTCGCCACAGCTCGCGCGTATGTCACTCCGGGAGGGTCGATCTTTACGATTCTGTCCGCCGATATTTCTATTCCGCAGATCGAGCAACTGTTCCGGGAGGCGGGCTTCACGGTTTCACGCGTCCTCTCGACCCGATGGGGACTGAGGGAGACAATGGTAATCTTGTGCGCGCTGTAAATTATCCTAACGAGCCGCTCTTCTTGTGTCCTCAGTGCCGCAACGATCTTCCCGTCCGGCCGCCGTGCGTATGCGGATTCGTGCTGCGCGAATCCGACGGCGTGATCGAACTGATGACCGAAGGCGAGTTGGCCGCCATTCGACCATTCCTCGAGATGTACGACCGCGTGCGGTCGGATGAACAATGGGGAGGCGACGATCTCGACTTGCCGTTTCATGCCAAACGGCATCGGCACATCTGGGATATCCGTGCTCGAACATTTCGCGCATTCGCTTCAGTTGCAGCGAAGTCGCCGCGCGGCCTGGCGCTGGATATCGGCGCGGGAAATTGCTGGATGTCGCGATACCTCGACCAGTGGGGTTTTGATGCAATCGCCGTTGACATCAACACCAGCGCAATAGATGGGCTGCGGGCTGGTAAAAAATTCATCAACGAAGGTTCAGTCTTTCTCCGCGTGCGAGCCGGAATGGAACGGTTGCCCTTTGCCTCCGGCCGCATTAGACTACTGTCCACTAACGCGTCTTTTCACTATGCCGGCGACTTTCGTGTTGCCCTCTCGGAGTTCGCGAGGGTGCTCACCCCCCACGGAATGATCGCAATTGTTGATACGCCGTTTTATGAAAACTCGATCGATGGCGAACGCATGATGGCCGAGCGGGTATGTGAATTCCGGGACAAGTACGGAATGCCCGAATCATTGGCCGGAAAATCGAAGTACATGACGTATGCACAATTGCAAGGACTAGCGCGATCCCTGGAGCTGAACATGCGGATTCACCGCGTTTGGCCTGGAGTCGCACGAAAACGTGAAGAACTTTGGGGGAAACTCACCGGTCGCCGCATCGCCGAGTTTCCACTGATCATTTTGGAAAAGCTGTAGCGAGGTTCGCGGCCGAACACGATCGCAATTCGACGTACTGCCGCCGAGGAGATCGCTACCGCAACTGCACTGGGGATGGCATGAAAAATCGAGTCCTGTTGTTTTTCCCCTCTTATCGCAGCATCGAAGCCGCTCCGCCTCTGGCGTTGCTGGCGCTGGCCCCGATTGCCGCAGCGCGCGGCCTTCGCGTGGACATCGTTGACTCGACCATCGAACCGCAATACCGGCAGCGCGTCGTCGATCAGTTGGATGGCGCGCTCTGCGTCGGGATCTCGATCGTCACCGGCCCCATGATTGTCGAAGCAATGGAAGTGGCAAAGGCTGTCAAGGCCGCGCGCCCAACTGTGCCCGTCATGCTGGGCGGATGGCATCCCTCGACCCTTGCGGGCCAGAGCTTGAAAGCTCCTTACGTGGATATCGTGGTGCGCGGTCAGGGTGAAGTTACGTTCGGCGAGATCCTGGATCGCCTGCAATCGCATTCGAGTCTCGAAGGCGTTCGTGGTTGCTCCTATCGAGCCGCCGATGGATGCATCATCCACAATGCCCCGCGCCCAACGGTAAATATCTCCGAACTTCCGCCCAAGGCATACGACCTGATTGATATCGAGCCGTACGCCAGATTGTGCGGGCGGCGGTGGGTGTATTACACCTCGAGTCATGGCTGCCCGTATGACTGTTCATTCTGCTCTAATGCCAGTCTTTACGGGCGCGCGTGGAATGCACTGCCTGCCGACCGCGTGGTCCGAGAACTCGTGGACGTCGTCAGGCGGTTCCGCCTGGAACTCGTATCGGTCGTCGATGACAACTTTTTAGTCGACCGTCAGCGCGGCATCGACATCGCTTCGGGCCTCATCGAGTCCGGCGTGAAGTTCGACTGGTGTGTGCAGACCACCGCAAACTTCCTGCTCCGTTCGACTGACGAAGACGTACGCCTCATGCGTCAGAGCGGGCTCAGCCGTGTCTTCATTGGCGCGGAGTCGGGATCGGACGACGTGCTGCGATCGGTCAATAAAGTCCGGTTTCAGGGAACCAGGATCCTGCATCAGGTGGCGGAAAAATGCTTCCGGGCGGGAATCACGTGCACATTCTCGTTGATCTTCGGCCTGCCGGATGAAACAGAAGACGATCGCCGGCAGACACTCGCATTGATTCGCGAGATCAAAACCAAATATCCGACGACGGAATTTCACAGCAACATTTACACGCCGTATCCGGGAGCGCCGAATTTCCGGCATGCCGTTGACATGGGTTTGCAAGAGCCGGATTCCCTAGAGCAGTGGGCCGAGTTTTATCCAAAGTTCCAGCGTCTTCCGTGGATCGACGATCGGACGCATCGGCAGATCCAGCGAATGCGTGATTACATCCGCATTGCGTACGGCGCCGCACCAGTCCGTCCACGATCCGGCGTTCGAGAAGCCGCGCATCGCATGCTTGCGCCTATCGCGCGCGCGCGGCTCAACCGGGATCATTACGCAATGCCCGTCGAACTCTGGGCGCTGAAGTCCATGAGCCGTTTGAAAAACGCCATCGGTTTCCAGAACGTGCGCACGCACGTTGCGCAATCATGATTCTTTTGTTCAATCCTCGCAGCGCACGCTGGAAGCACCGGCTGCCGCTGTCCTTGCTTTCGCTCGGCGCTGTACTCGAGAACAGGTACGAGTACACCATCGTCGACGGCAATTTCGAAGCCGATGCCGCCGACAGGCTCGCAGCCATTGTTCGTGCAAAGCAGATTCGCTATTTCGGCGTAACTGTCATGCCGGGCCCGCAGCTGGTCGAAGCGATAAACATCACTCGACAATTGAAGGCGCAATTCCCCAGTCTGACCGTCATCTGGGGCGGCTATTTCCCTTCTCTTCATTCTGAAGTCGTCGTGCAGTCGGGCTTTGTGGACCACGTCATCCGCGGTCCCGGCGAGTTTGCGTTTCTGGAATTGATCGACCGTCTGGAGCAGAGGACCGGGACGCTTCGTGAATCAGCAGACAAACATAGATCGCATCCGCAGGAGTCTTCCCTTCCGTATCACCGCGTGGACGTCCATCGCTATATCGGCCGGACATGCCTCGGAACCCGGACCATTTCCTACCACTCCAGTTTCGGATGTCCCTTCCTTTGCGGATTCTGCGCTGTAGCCGCGATCTACAAAGGCAGGTGGAGCGGCAAACCCGCGGCGACGGTCGCGGACGAGGTACTGTGGTTTCGCGACGGGTATGGCGTGAATGCGGTGGAGTTCGTAGACAACAACTTTTTTGTTGCTGAACATCGTATGCTTGAAATCGCCGAACGCCTGACGGACAGCGGAATTGCCTGGTGGGGCGAAGCGCGACCCGATACGTTGATGGATTTCTCCGACTCCACGTGGCGCACGATGCGTAAAGGCGGCTGCAAGATGATCTTCTTCGGAGCGGAGTCCAGTTCCGACGAAGTCCTCGCACAGATGAACAAAGGCGGCACGCAAGGATCGGACACCGTGCTGCGGCTCGCAGAACGCGCGAAAGAATTCGGAATTATTCCCGAGTTTTCCTTCGTATTGGGCACGCCGTCGGACGAGGTGGATCGGCAGATCGAACGCGACATTCAATACATTCGCCGTATCAAGACGATCAACCCGCAAAGTGAAATCGTCATCTACATCTATTCACCGGTTTCTTTCGATGATGCCGAGTTGATGAGGTCCGCAAACCGGTTCGGATTCCAATTTCCGTCACGCCTTACCGACTGGCTCGATCCCCTCTGGCAGGTTTTCGATTTACGCAAAAATCCGCACACCCCCTGGCTTGAACCAAAGCACGTCGAGCGGATCATGAATTTTGAACGAGTGTTGAATGCCCGGTTTCCGACAGTCTCCGACATCAAACTGAGACGCTGGCAGACCGCGATGTTGAAGACTCTCGGCACGTGGCGCTACAAGCTTGGCTTTTACAGAGCCCCTTGGGAAATCCGTTTAGTAGCGAATCGTCTTTTTCGTTATCGACAGCCGGAAATCGAGGGTTTCTGATTTGTCGTCGGCGGTTTGAGCACCGTCGCAGTGCAATTGAAAATATCCGGTGCAGCCATGAACTGACCCGCCGGAGCGGTTGCCGTTTGGTTGCCAAAACACTAGACTGACCACTCACCCCCGTAAGGAGTTTCCATGACCGATATTTTGCTCGGCCACGCCTACTTCCTGAAATACGACATTATCGAGAGGCGCGTGATGAAACCCTATCCGCCTCTTGGAATTTTGTACCTTTCTGCTTACTTAAAACGCGAAGGATTTTCCGTAGAAGTTTTCGATTCCACTTTTCGTGACTTCGACGACTTCGAGCGCACCGTCAAACGTGTGAAGCCGCGCATTCTCGGTCTCTACGCCAATATCATCACGCGCGATAACGTGCTGCGCCTTGCACAAATCGCCAAGGCGAACGGAATCGAGTTTGTCCTGGCCGGCGGTCCGGATGCTCCGGAATGGTGCGACCGCTATTTCGCAAGTGGCATCGACATCATCGGTCTGAATGAAGGTGAATTGACGCTGCAGGAACTTATCCCAAGGCTCCAGCAAAGAGGCATGGACGGCCTCGAGGATGTCCGCGGGATCATGTTCCTCAAAAACGGTCACATCCATCGCACGCAGCCACGGCCGGCAATCACCGACCTCGATTCCCTACCATGGCCTGACCGCGACGTTCTCGAAATGGATGAGTATTTCCACGCCTGGAAGTCCCATCACGGCGAAAGTTCCGTGTCGTTGATAACGGCCCGCGGATGTCCGTTTCACTGCTCGTGGTGTTCGAGCGAAGTATTCGGCCACACGCACCGGCAGCGTTCGCCGAAAGACGTGGTGGACGAGATGTTGATGCTGAAAGAGCGTTACAGCCCGGACATCATGTGGCTCTCCGACGACGTGCTCACGATAAATAAAAAGTGGACGCACGAATTTGTCCGCGAAGTCAAAAAACGAAACGCGCAACATCCGTATGAATGTCTATCGCGCGTAGATTTGGTGGATCACGAAATTCTCAAGGGACTTCGCGAGACCGGTTGTTTCCGGATCTGGTATGGAGCCGAGTCCGGTTCGCAGAAAATTCTCGACAGCATGCGAAAAGGTACGACTGTGTCGCAGGTGCGCGAGGCGGCGCGGATTACACAGGAAGTCGGGATGCAGGCAGGCTTCTTCATCCTGCTGGGATATCCGGACGAAACGACCGCCGACATTCGCATGACCATCGATTTCTTGAAGCAAACGCGGCCGGATGTCGTTGGAACGTCCGTGGCATTTCCCATCAAGGGAACCGAGTTCTACCATCGAGTCGAAAAACGCGTCACGCCGAATGAGAACTGGTCGTCCCGAAACCAGAACAAGCTCCTGTTTAAGGGAAAATACCCGCGCCTGTACTACTGGTTCGCCGTCCGATGGCTTGTGAAAGAAGTCAACGTGAACAAGATGCTGCGGATGAAGAAGCGACCCTACCCACGAATTCTGATCGAAGGCACCAAGGCCGCGGTCGCACGACTCGGAGTTGCTGCCGTGGGCGCGGCATCGTTCCATCGTTCTCAGGCGTGATTTTTTGCGGGCCAATTCCTTACTTCACCATTGACATTAACCACAAAGAGACCAAGACACTAAGAAAGCCGGCTACCAAAGACTCTTGATGCCGGCTTTCTTAGTGTCTTGGTGTCTTTGTGGTTAACACTACTGGCAACAGCTCAGTTCAACGTCAGGTTCAACGGCGTGCCATCCTGTTTGATGAACTTCAGATTACCGCTCGATGCCTGCCCGGCCGTTCCACTGAACAAAATGAATTGAGTGGTGTATCCACTGCCGTTGACGAGATGCGGAAATAGAAACTCCGCGGGAGAGGCAGGAGTGCTCTCGATACTCGGAGGCGTGGTGGTGATCAGAAAGTCATTCCGTTCATTGTAGTGGCCCCGCAGACCAACCACAGCGAGACCGGCCGGCCCTCCACCGCTGATGCGAAGTACACCTTTGAACGGAAGAACGAGCCCGTCGAAGAATTGATCCAGAAATCTCGCAACCTGGCCGTTACCTGGAACGGTTACCGCGGCGGTGGCGGGTGTAGCTGCGCTTCCATTCAAATCTGTCAGCTCCAGGTTGACCGTTGCCGGCGTGTCGCTCAGGTTCGCGATGGCGAGCCCGGTCTGGATCGCACCGGTACCGCCGGTCGCGGTTTCCTCGACATACATTCGAAATGCCGATCCCTGACCGGCCTGAACGCTCGGCACGCCGGCTTCCGAAACCGTGACGCCCCCGGCACGGAATGAAAATACGACAAGCGACGACGGCGGAACGCCGGCAGTCGGCGTAACGCGGACGGAACCGGTCGAAAAGGTCGGGCTCGAGCCGGAGGTCACGAGTTTGAACGAGCTCCGAGGAGGAACGTTGTAATCGAAACTGGACAACGTTTGCCCGTTCGCCGTAATCGGTATTGCCGTGGCCGCTGCCGCGGCGCTCCCCTGACTGAAAAACTGAATGTTGCCGGTGATCGCGGAATCTGACGGATTGACGAGAACGATCTGCGTCGTCCAGCCCAGGCCCTCGGCAAAATGTGCCAGGGAGACTCCACCACTTGCAGCGGCGGCCGGCAAGCTCGTGACCGGCAATGTCGTGAGAAGGAATTCCGAACGTTCGTTGGTGAGTCCGCGCAAGGCAATGACGGACACGTCAACGTCGGACGTAAAGGTAAACGTTCCTTGAAACGTAGGTCGGCCCGCCAGAACACTGAAGGGAGCTTCGTCCAGGAATTTCGCGATCTGTTGATTCGGGGGTATCTGCAGCGAGCCTCCTCCGAAGTCCACACCTTGCGGGTCAGTGAAGAGAAAATTGATGTTCGCAGTCTGATTGGTCGGGTTCGCAATGGCCAGACCCGTGTTGACACCTGCGCCCACTTCGCCAAAGATGCGCGCCGAGCGCAGGAGGACGGAAGCAGGAACGCCGGTTTCCGTTATGAGTGTGTTGTTCTGTCGCAATCCGAAAATCACAACTCCAGATGGAGTCGTATTGCCGTCGGCCGGCTGTATACGGGAATATCCAACGCTGAGATCGCCGCTGCCATCTGTAATGACGGAGAAGCCTCCACGGTCAATCAACGTGAACGCGCGAGTGGAAAGATCTGGTTGTGCGGCGGCCGGATCGACTTTCGTAACGCTTGTATAAATGAAATCACCAGTGCTGTTGTTGTCGCCATTGGCCGCGTTGCCTGCCACGTTGAATCGCACAGTACCCGTGCTCGCGCTCGCGGGAGCCGTCCAGTTAACCGTATACATGCTTCTCACAACTCTGGCGTCGCTATGTTCCGCATATTGAATAGCGCCCGCCACACTGCAACTCGTAAGCGGCAACGTGGAGGTTGCCGGGGTGCCTCCACCACAAATAACTTTCACGCCAGCACCGGCAGCAAGGCTTCCTGCCTGTTGATTCGATGCATCCGAGACTGCTGAAAGCTGAAATCCGAATAGACGCTGGCCGGGTTTCTGAATCGTCACCGTCAACGCGTATGTCTGACCCGGCGTCCATCCTGTGTCCGTAGGTAAGCCCGAGATCGTGACGCTTCCCCCAGCCGCGTTCAACGGATTACCCGTATGGCATGACAAACAGGTTTGACCCGCTCCAAACGCGCCGTTCATGCCCGGGTCGGGGCCCAAAACGTATCCAAAGGAGTAAACTGTCCATCCCAGACCAAGTATCAAAGTGAACAGAAAGGTGTGCTTAATTTGCATTCGAACTGCTCCAAGGAAAGTGCGCCCGTGGCTTTTAGAATTAAAATCTGCCCGAGGCTGCGGAGGTTAGAAGAAAATTAAACAACATCGAGAGGGAAAAGAGAAAGAGGGTTTATCGCGTTACAAAGTTGAAATAGCTCCACGAGTCAGATCAATTCGACCTCAACTCCTCCGACGCCACTCTCTACTCGAATCCGGATTTTCGCGCCGCCGTCTCCGTGGTGTGTGTAATTCCGGCCGTTGTGGTCGAACGAAGGCGCGCTGATGTTCGAAAGAAAACTGCCTTCGGCTTCGATCTCCACATCGGCATCTCGCGGAATCGTCAACCGGACCGCGCCGACTCCGACTTTGATCCTGGCTTCGGTCTGCGCAGTCCCGATATCGCCGGTAAAATCGAGTTCGGCATGCCCGACGCCGCCCTTGAACTCAACTTGTTCGGCTTGAGTGTTGCCTAATCCGTGGATGATGATCTCGCCGACGCCGCTCTCGACGTCGAGTGAACTCATGACCTGGCCGGTCGGCTTGTCGAATGTCACCTCGGTCTTCCCGACGCCCCCGCGCAGCCGCATACGGCGGACCTTCATCCCCGACATCTCCAGATTGGATTCGGAAACGCCGGACGTGAGATTCAGATCTAGCGGGACTTTGTCCGTCAGACGGAGCGTGAGCTCATTGTCCTGACGGCGGCCTGGATTGAATCCCTGGCGCCCGTTCATGTCGAAGTCCATCGATGCGTGATCACCTGCATTGAACGTAAATTTCGGATCGTACAGCCGGCGATCGTACTGGAGGTCCAACGAGAAGAGGTTATCATCGGTAGCCGGCAGGATTTCGAGTCTACCGACATCGTATTTCACTTCGGCGGTAAATTCTTTGGACTCGGCGAGGGGTCGCGACTCGCGCATAACCTGAATGTCTGCCGGACCGGTAACGGTGTCGCAAGCCGAAAGAACCAAAACGATGGGCAGGAGAAGAAATGGGCGATTAGTCTTTTTCATGGTTTTTGTGTCGGGCGCATGATGATTTCGCTGATGAAGCTGTTCGGCTCCTGCGTCACGATCATTCGAACGGCGTGTGCGATGTCTTCCGGCCGCAGCATCCGCGCTCTGGATTTGCCCGACGCTTCGCTCGGAGAGAAGCGCGTGTCCGTCGATCCCGGACAAATCAGCGATGCTCGGATCCCGTGCTGCCTGACCTCTTCCGCCAGCGATTCGGTAAATCCGACGACTGCGAACTTCGAAGCACAATATACGGCTCGAGTAGCGGAACCCACTTTACCGGCGATTGAGGCGACGTTGATGATGTGGCCTCGCTTGCGCTCGATCATGGATGGCAATACGGAGCGGCAGGCAAAAAAGATCCCTCGGAAATTGGTGTCCATGAGTACGTCGAAGTCTTCGTCCTTGAAATCCACGATGGCCCCGAATATTCCAAGTCCCGCAGCATTCACCAGAATGTCCGCCGGGCCGAGTTGGATGGTAACCCGTTCGAACAGGCGCTGAATGTCTTCTTTCCGACGAACATCCGTCGGCAGCACCATGGCCTTCGGGCCGATGACGCTTGCCGTATCTTGCAGTTCGATCTCGCTTCGCGCGGCCAGGGCGACTCGAGCGCCCAGTCTTCCGAGTTCGACCGCGATCGCCCGGCCGATTCCCCGCCCCGCACCTGTTACGACTGCGATTTGATTCTCAATTGAAACCATAGATTTGATCGATGTCGGGGCCGGCATATGACCGCCCGATATTCCTCAGTAAGACGCGATCAGTCGCCGATGACTCCCACTTCCTGATCCTTATACTGCAACTGGTAAAGCTTGTAATAGATTCCGCGTTGAGAGAGCAACTGTTGATGTGTGCCGATCTCCCGCACGCGGCCCTTGTGCATAACGATAATCTTGTCACACCGCTGAATCGTCGAGAGACGATGGGCGATGATGATGGATGTGCGGTTTTCCATGAGCCGATCGATAGCCTTTCGAATTTGGAGCTCGGTCTCGGTGTCCACACTCGAAGTCGCCTCGTCCAGGATCAGGATCCTTGGATCATGCGCGAGCGCGCGTGCAAAGGCGAGAAGTTGACGTTGGCCTGCAGAGAATGTGGTGCCGCGTTCGTTGACCGGATGATCCAATCCAGCCGGTAAAGTCTCGAGAAATGATCCGAGGTTTACATCCTCGATCGCTGTCAGCACTCGCTCACGAGGAATCGGCGAACCCAGGCGAATATTTGATTCCATCGTGCCTGAGAACAGGAACACATCCTGGAGGACGACGGCAAATGAACTTCGCAAATAGCCCAGGTCGAGCTCTGCGATGTTCCTTCCATCAAGAAAGATGCTGCCCTTCTGGATGTCGTAGAAACGAGTCAGCAGCGCCGTTGTGGTCGTTTTGCCTGCGCCGGTGTGGCCGACGATGGCCACGGATTCTCCGGGATTGACGGAGAACGATACGTCGCGGAGCACCCAGTTCTCGTCGTCATATGCAAACCAGACGTTGCGGAATTCGATCTCGCCTCGAGGAGGCTCCGCCGGAAGAACGGCACTGGGCGAATTCACGATGGTTGCGGGTGTATCGATCAGTTTGAACAACCGTTCGGAGCTCGCCATCGCCGACTGCAGAATGTTGTATTTCTCGCTCATGTCCGCGATCGGTTGAAAGAAACGATTCGAATACTGTGTAAATGCGACCAGCGCGCCCAGGGTCAATGCCCCTTGCATGACACTTCCGCCGCCGTACCAGATAATCAGCGCGATCGCAATCGAGCTCAGCAGTTCGATCGCCGGGTAGAACCACGCGTAGGCCAGAATTCCGTCGAGGTTCGCGACAAGATGTTCATTGTTGATCTCGTCGAATTTTCTGAAGCTCTTTCGTTCGCGATTGTAGAGTTGCACGACGGCCATGCCGGTAATGTGTTCCTGCAAAAACGCATTGATCTTCGCAATCGCGATGCGGACGCGGCGGTACGAATCGCGGGCCTTCATGCGAAACACAGCAGTCGTAACAAAAATCAACGGAACCACCGACAGCGTCACAAGACCCAGACGCCAGTTCAAAAGCATGATTGCGATCATGATTCCAAACAGCGTGAAAATATCTCCGAAAATGGAAACAATGCCGGCTGAAAACATTTCGTTCAGGACGTCGACGTCCGTCGTCACGCGGGTAATCAAACGGCCTACCGGGTTCTTGTCGTAGAACGAAGGCGCTAGTGTATGCAGGTGCCGGAACACCTGCATCCGCATGTCATACATGATGTTTTGGCCGGTATTCTGCAAAACGTAGGTCTCTCCGCTGGCCACAACGAATCGAATCACGAGCAGAAGGGCGTATACACCGGCAATCACCGCGAGGCCCGCCAGGTTCGCCGACGCGATGTATCGATCGATGGCAATTTTCGTCAGCCATGGGAATGCCACTTCCAGGGCGGATTCGAGAAGAATCAGCGCGAGAGCCAGCGCGACATACCTCTTGTATGGTCTGAGATAGGTCAAAAGACGCCGCATCAACCGGGAGTCGTACGCTTTACCGAGAACTTCTTCGTCTTGCATGTGGATCGGAAATCTTACGAATTCTGTGCCGTGTTATGGCGATCGTTTGCTTACTCACTGACGGCCAGTTCTTCCTCTAACAACTGTCGGCGATGCAATTCGGCATAGTAACCATCGCTCGTGAGGAGTTCGGCATGAGTGCCGCGCTCCACGATTTGTCCGCGATCGAGGACGATGATTTCATCCGCGTCCTTCACGGTCGAGACGCGATGGCTGATCAGGATCGATGTACGATTGCGCATGACCTGTTTCAACTCGCGCAGGATCTGCTCTTCGGTATAGGTGTCAACGCTCGATAATGCATCGTCGAGAATCAGAATCTTCGGATCACGAATCACAGCCCGCGAAATCGCCGTTCGCTGTTTTTGACCACCGGAAAGCGTGATTCCCCGCTCGCCAACGATCGTTTCGTACTTCCTGGGAAAGCTCTGCACATCGGTATCGATGTTCGAAACTTCGGCGGCTCGCTGAATTTCTGCGTCCGTCGCTGATTCCACGCCAAACGCAATATTCTCGCGGATCGTTTCGCCGAACAGAAACGTATCCTGAGGTATAAAGCCGATCGCACGGCGCAACTCCTCGAGCGGTATACGCTCGATCGGCACCCCGTCGATGAACAATGAATTCGGCGGCGCATCGTACAGCCTGGGTATCAGTTGGGCGAGCGTTGACTTGCCCGATCCCGTAGCTCCCACAATGGCCACAGTTTTACCCTGCGGTATCGAAAGCGAAATGTTTCGCAGCGTCGGCGTACCGTTGTACGAGAACGTCAGATCCCGAAATTCGATGGAGCCTTGCAATTCAAAATCGGGCAAAACGCCGGACTCATCTTTCACCTCGGAAACCGAATTCAGAATGTAATTCAGCCGCTGCATGGAGGCCCGTCCGCGCTCCAACAGATTCACAACCCAGCCGAGCGCAATCATCGGCCACGTAAGCCTGCCGAGATATACGTTGAACGCCACGAATTCGCCCAGGGAGATCGAGCCTTGAATGACCTGGCGGCCGCCCACCCAGATCACGACGACAACGGCGAGTCCGATCATCAGCTCCATGGTCGGATAAAACACGCTTTGAACCCGGATCAATTCACGATTCTTCGCCACCAGTGATTGATTCATCTTCTCGAAGTCGGAGATCTCGTGCTTCTCTTGAACGAACGCCTTCACTACACGGATACCGGCCATGCTCTCCTGCACACGGGCGCTCAGGTCGGCCAAAAGGCTTTGCGACTGTTCCGTCAGATCGTGGATTCTTTTTCCAAAGTGTCGAACACTGAAAGACACGACTGGAAGCGGAAGCAATGCGAGCAATGTCAGCTTCCAGTTGATGTGGAGCATCAAAGCAACCGCGAACACGGTCACCACGATGGTGTTCGCGGTATACATAATCCCCGGCCCGAGCAGCATCCGAACGTTGCTAAGGTCGTTCGTCGCGCGCGACATCAGATCGCCGGTCTTGTTTTTCTGGTAAAACGAAAGCGACAGTGTTTCGAGGTGCCGAAAGAGGTCGTTTCGGATCGCATATTCGATGTCGCGGGAGACACCGATGATGAGGCGCCGCATGAAAAACCGGAAAACGCCCTCGCAAATAGCGAGTCCAACGATCGCCGCGCCGTAAGTGGCCAGCTTCTCGCGTGTGACCGACTCGGTCAAGCGGTCAACGGCGTATCCCATTACTTGCGGGGTCGCGAGGAGAAAAATATTCGTGAGGAGGATGCAGACGAAGCCTGCAAGCAGTCGGGCACGGTGGTGCTGGAGATAGGGAATGAGGCGATTTAGACCGTGCCATTTAGATGAATTCAGCATGCCTGCGTTTCAAGAGCGTCCAAAACCATATTAAACCCAGGCGCGCCGACTATTGTCCAACCTCTATTATGGACCGGACTGTAACGGCTTCGATGCCAATGACCTTGCGCAATTCAGACGCAGACATTGATCTGGTAGAGCGGTATCTGGCGGGGGACATGACCGCCTTCGACGAACTGATGATCCGTTACGAACGTCAGATTTACCGTGTTTGTTATCGATTCGTAGAGAATCGGGACGATGCCCTGGATCTGGCTCAGGACGTCTTCATAAAGGCGTTTGAGCACCTCGGAAGTTTTCGGCACGAATCCAGCCTCAAGACCTGGCTATACCGGATCGCCGTTAATCACTGCATCAATCACGTAAAAAAGCACTCGCAGGAATTTGTCGAAGTGAACGAAACGACGGGCAGCGTGCCGGCATCCGTTCAATCGCAGCTCGAGGATCGGGAACAACGTGAGCATTTCAGGCGGCTGGTCAAGAAGTTGCCGCCGAAACAGAAAGCTATCCTCGAATTGCGGATCAACGAACATCTCAGTTACGAAGAAATCGCCAATATTTCCGGCCGATCGGTCTCAACCATTAAAGCAAGTGTCTTTTTTGCTCTGGAAAAACTTCGTAAGCTGGTAAAAGATCCGAATCTAAAGAAAGCTCGCAGTTAGGAACCGCTATGTTGGGGCATTTGAAAGCCGAAGACTTCGTGAACCTGGTGGAAGGTATGGATCTTCCTGCCAAGCACAAATTGCACATCGATGAGTGTCCGCGGTGCCGGGCGACGTTGGAATCCATGCGATCGGTGCAGGCCGAAATGGCATCGATGGACGCGGACATTCCTGAGCCGGACTGGATGGAGTTTCGATCATCCGTCCGTGATGAATTGTTATCGCGCTCGATCCAACGCCAAACTGTGGTCCGGCGGTGGACCGGGTGGGCCATCCGTCCGGCAGTGGCGTGGGCCTTGTCTTTGTTAATGGCAGTCGGCATTACGACGGTAACGCTACTCTGGAATGCGGATCGCCATGCAACACAGCCGGCGGGGTCCAGCAGAATCGAATCGCCGGCCCCGGAGCCGACAGCGGAACTGATCGAAGCAGGTCCTGAAAAAGCACTTTTCGACGACATCGTTTCGCTCGACGATCAGGAGCAGGAACAATTGCGGCAAATGTTGGAGTCTGCTCAGAAGGGAGCTTCCTCCCGCCGATGAAGAAACTGACCCTCACCATTTTCCTGTTCGCCGTGGGCGCAAGCGCCTATGGCTCTCCCCAACAGAGACAGGAGCAGGTACGTCCGAGGGCAGCGGCACGTCGCAGCGTTGCCGAGAATGCAGTTTATGGCTTTTACGTCAAACAGTTCCAGGAACAAGGCGAAGTAACGCATGAAGTGTTTGGCAAGGTCCTTCCCTTCATCGACGAGTTCATACACGAGCGCTTCGAAATCAGCAGCCGCCGCTCCCAGGCACTACGACAGTTGCGACAGGCAATGAATCGGAACGGCTCAGACGAGGATCTTAAGCGGTTGGTCCACGACGTCGATACTGCCGACGCCGAATTTCAAGCCAATCAGGAACGATTCTTCAAGAACGTGGATCCGTTGCTGACCCCTCGCCAACAAGGCAGGATGCGGCTCCTGCAGATCATGGCCGACAATCAGATCCGGCAAGTGCTCAACACACTCCAGAATCCCGGCCAACGGCAGAACGGCGGCGTCACGACTCCGGATTAGTTGTTATCGGCTAGTAACCACAAAGACAGTTGGCAACAAAGACTCTTAAAGCCGGCTTTCTTTGTGTCTCGGTGTCTTTGTGGTTACTGATGGTTCCGGAATAGGATCGCTGCGACAGCTCAGCCCACCAACAGAATTTGCAAATCCATCAGGTTGGTGTGCGTGGGATTCGTGATGATGAGATCGCCGGTCGCCTTCAGCAAATTGTAGGAGTCATTCGACTCCAGAAATTTCGTCGGAGCGAGGCTTAATTCGCCTGCGCGTGTGCACGTTCGGTCATCCACAATGCCGCCGGCAGCATCGGTTGGTCCGTCCGTACCGTCTGTGGCGACGCTCGCGAAACATGACGGCACCGGCGATTGGCTGGCGCTCATGGCGATTGCCCATGCGAGTGCCATCTCCTGATTGCGGCCGCCCATTCCATCACCTTTAACCGTCACCGTGGTCTCTCCGGCGCCGAGAATGCACGCCGGCGGTTTCACGGGATTGCCGTTGTTTCCAATCGCTCGCGCAACGGCAGCGAAAAATCCTCCAAGATCCTTCGCTTCACCTTCGAGTTCTGTCGCAAGAATCAATGTGTTGAAGTTCAATTCGCGTGCTTTCGCAGCCGCGGCATCGACCAGAAGACGATTGTTCGCAATGATGTAATTTTCAACGCGATTGAAAACAGGATCATTCGGCTTCGGGGTCTCCGCGATTTGCGCTGCCTTTCCTTCCTGAAAGCGTTTGAGCACTCCACCGGGAAGATCGATACCGTATTTCTCAACGATATTGAGAGTGTCCGAAAACGAGGTCGCATCCGGCGCCGTTGGACCCGATGCGATGAAATCGACGGGATCGCCGATGATATCGGAAACGATGAGCGAGATGACGCGCGCAGGGGAAGCCCATTGGGCAAGCTGACCTCCCTTGATGGCAGACAGGTGTTTGCGTACCGCGTTCAACTCACGAATCGTTGCTCCGGCACGCAGAAGACGCTGCGTGACGTCCTGTTTTTCTTCCAGCGTAATTCCGTCCGCGGGGGCCGGCCACAACGCAGAACCGCCGCCGGAGATCAGGCACAAAACAATATCGTCCTCCGACAGATTTCGAACAAGCTGCCTGGTTTCCGCCACGGCGCGCATTCCCGCAGCATCTGGAATCGGATGCCCGGCTTCGATAAGGCGAATATGTTTCACAGGGAGGCCATGGCCGTATTTCGTCACTACCAGACCGGCGCTGATATGTTCTCCGAGAATTTCCTCGATAACCTGCGCCATTCTCGCGCCTGCTTTGCCTGCGCCAATGACAATAATCCGTCCGGAAATCGGTCGGTCCTTGCCGGAGATCTTGAGAACGCTGTCGTGAACGCGAATGAAATTTCGAATGGCCGTGGCCGGATTGGCCGCTTTTAGAGCGGCTTCCCAAATGAGCCGCGCTGAGCGGCGGAGCTCTGTCATCTTCATGCCGGTGCGGTCGGTTTTGAGTCGATTATTGCTTAGGTGATGTCGGGCCTTCTGCCGCTGCCGAAGTCTGGGCAATTCGCGCGCGCATCTGCTCGACCGAGGCTCGATCCGAAGCTTTCGGGTTCTCCTGCAGGTATGCATCGAGATTTTCGAGCACGCTATCCCATTTCTGAAGCTTCACGTAAACATTCGCGAGCATCAGCCGGGCAGCGCTCAAACGGGGATCCAGATCGTGAGCTTTCTTGAATGCAGTCTCTGCTTCTTCGAGAAAATCGGATCTGTAGTTTGCCTGCCCGAGTAAAAAGTACGCCATCGCAGAACGTGGATTCAGCTTGACCGCCTCTTCCAGTGCGTCGAGCGCCTGATCGAGCAGCTTGCCGGAAGCCTCGCGATCGGTTTTCTGCAGGTTCGACTCCTCGATATAGAGACTTCCGAGATTCACGAGCGGACGCTCATTTTTTCCATTCAGCTGACGGCTCTGGCTGTATTCTCGTTCCGCGTCCGGGTATCGCTTTAATGCCTGATAGATGATGCCTAGGTTGTTGTGGGCGTGGAAGAAATTCGGTGCCAGAAGTATTGCGTCCTGCAGGAGTTTGACCGCGCTTTCGAGGCGCCCCTTTTGCTTCTCGTCGAGAGCCTTTTCATAATCCTGCACAGCCTTCTTGGGAAAGTTCTCTCTCATCTGGCTGATGTCAACGATATCAGGGTCGGCAGCTTCGAGGCCGGTCGGCCTTTCGCGAATCTGAACAGCAGGCTTGTTGAGAAAAATCGTGACGCTGGAGTTACCGAAGGTGTTAAAAATTTCGACAAGCTGGTGAACGGGCTCAAACCCTTCCAACATGACCGAAATGTAATATGCGCCCGGCGCAAGATTTCGAAAATCGAAGTTGCCGGAGCTGTCGGTGTACGTTGTCTGGATAACCTGAAGCGCGGACTTCTCCAGCTTTACTTCAATACGCTGATCGGAATCCCGCTGATTTGGAATGACGATTTTCCCTCGAATGGAATAGTCATCAATCCGGTTTCTCTGCTGATTGGGAGCGATCTGCGCGAAGGTGAAAACGCTCGTGAAAAGAAAGACTACCGGAACGAGAAAAGCTTTTCTGATCATCGGGCGACCTCGCTGGAATCTCTGGCGTTTATACCATAAACTAACGACTCTATGAAAACGGCGCTGGGCACGGTTTTGATTTCGGAAAACGAGATCCGGCGCCGGATCGGGGAGATTGGACGGCAGATCTCGAAAGACTATGCCGAGGGTAGTGTCACCGTCGTTGGAATCTTGAAGGGCAGCTTCGTTTTCCTCGCCGACCTGATCCGGGCAATCTCCCCGGAGGTGCGCGTTGAGGTCGATTTCATCTCGGTGTCGAGCTACGGCGACGCGATGACAACGTCGGGCACTATCCATATCGAAAAGGACATCGGAATCTCGATCGAAGGCAAGGACGTCATTATCGTGGAAGACATCGTAGATACCGGGCTGACGCTCCTTCACGTTTACAATATTTTCTCAGCACGGAGAGCGCGGTCCCTTCGCGTAGCGACATTGCTTGAAAAACCCGGCAATTCGAAGTACGACAGGCCGTTGGATTATGTTGGTTTCCAAATTCCGAACATGTTTGTGGTCGGGTTCGGCCTCGATTATGCGCAGCGCTACCGCAACCTCCCGGATATTCGCATCGTAGATGAAATCTGATTTCGGCCGTTACATCGATCACACTCTTCTGAGACCCATCGGCACAACCAGCGACATTCGGCGGCTTTGCACTGAAGCGATCGAATACGGAATGGCTGCCGTCTGTATCTTTCCGTCTTACGTCCAAATGGCGCGTGACATCTTGAAAAATTCTCGGGTCAAGATCGCCACCGTCATTGCGTTTCCTTTCGGCGTGACGTTTACCGAAATAAAGGAAGCCGAAATGCGGGCAAGCGCCGCGCGCGGCGCTGATGAAATGGACTTCGTCATCAATATTGCCGCGCTCAAGTCCGGTGAAGACAAATCAATCGAAGAGGAGATGCACCACCTGACCGCCAAGGCTCGGAATCTCGGGGTAATTACGAAGTTCATTATCGAGGCGGCGTATCTCACGGACGATGAGAAAGTGCGCACATGCAAGATGGCGAATCGCGTCAAGCCGGACTTCATGAAAACGTCCACTGGGTACGGACCGGCGGGAGCGACAATCGAAGACGTACGGTTGATGCGATCACATTTGCTTCCTGAAATTCAGATTAAAGCTGCGGGCGGTATTCGGAGTTACTCTGAAGCAATGCAGATGCTGCAAGCCGGAGCTTCTCGGCTCGGTACGAGTTCGGGCATCAAGATCATCGACGAGGCAGGCAAAAGGACATGAAGCCCGATCCCGCAACCGAAAACATCAGCACGGACGCCAGGCAATTACTCTCGACGTTCATCGAAATCAATCACGAAATCACGTCAATTCTCGACCTCGATGAGCTGCTGAAGACAATCGCCGAACTGACGAACCGGATTGTTCCATACGAAATCTTCGCGATCTTCCTTGTGGATGACGAAAACCAGGAACTATTTCTCCGTTTCGCGATCGGCCATCGTCCTGAGGTCGTCAAGAGCCTGCGCGTCAAGTTCGGCGACGGCGTGACAGGTACGGCAGCGATGGAGCGCACGACCGTGGTTGTTGACGATGTGCGGAAGTACCCTCGTTACATCGAAGCGGTTCAGCATGCGCGGTCGGAATTGGCGGTTCCTTTGGTGAGCCAGAACCGCGTTGTCGGAGTTCTCGACATCGAGAGTCCCGAGCCCGGCTACTTCCGTGAGAACCAGGTCAAGCTGTTAAACCTTCTCGCCAGCCAGATCGCGATCGCAATCGAAAATGCACGCGTCTACGACAGTGAACGGCGGAATCGAGAGCTTCTCGCGCTGTTGTACGACATCAGTCTCGAAATGAGCTCAACGCTCGAAATCGACGAACTCGTCCGCAAGATCGCAACGGCGGTGAAACAGAAGATCGATTACCACACGTTCTCGATTTTTCTTCTGGACGAAAAACAGGGGTTGCTGCGGCCGAAATTCGTCATCCGTTCGAATGAACGAGAAAACCAAAGGCTGGTATTGCCGTTGGGCACCGGTTTGATTGGCACCGCTGCGAAGATGAACATGCCGCTGCGCATCGCAGACGTAACGCAGGATGCCCGATACCTGAACGTGCATACGGAAACCCGCTCGGAACTCGTGGTGCCGCTGACGTCCAAACGTCGAGTGGTCGGCGTCGTCGATCTCGAGAGCACGCAGGTCGGATATTTCACGGAGTATCACGAGCGTTTCCTCATGACGCTTGCGTCGCGGATGGCTTCCGCGCTCGTCAATGCGGAACTCTATGCCCAGGTCGCGGAGAACGAAGCGCGGCTCGGACGCGAAATGAAGATCGCGCGAGAGATCCAGCGCCAGCTGATGCCCGATGAAGTACCGGCAATTTCACCATTACAGGTCGCGGTGCTCTTCAAGCCGGTCGCACAGCTGGGAGGAGATCTTTACGACTGGATCGCTTTCGATGATGGACGTCTCGCGATCGTAATCGGCGACGTCGCCGGTAAAGGAGCACCCGCCGCGCTGTACGGTGCTCTTTCGAGCGGAGTCATTCGCACGCGAGCGGGCAGGAAATATCCGCCGGGCGAGATGCTGGAGCTTGTCAACAAAACACTCTATCAACGGCCGATCGAAGGCCAGTACATCGCCGTTACGTACGCGGTCTACGATCCGAACGCCAAGACGATCACACTTGCAAACTCCGGACTTCCCTATCCTCTGCTTGTCCGCGCCGGCCAGGCCACGTTCCTGGACATCGGCGGTGTGCCGCTCGGGCTGTTCGCGGATTCGGACTATGAGGAGACCGCGCTTCAGCTACAGGCAGGCGATGTCATGGTGTTCTACTCCGACGGCGTCGTCGAAATGCGCAATGATGCCGGTGAAGAGTTCGGCCTCAAACGGCTGGCCGAAGCCGTGCGGCGTAACCATGAGAAGAGCCCGGAAGAGATTGTTCGATCCGTGAGCGCTGCTTTAGCGGAATTCATCGGACGGGTTCGGCCTCATGACGATCGAACCATGATCGTTCTGAAGATGGGAGAGAACCTGGAAGCGGGCAGATGAAAATTTTTGGGGGTTCTTCGGCTCTGGCCACTTCATTTACACTTCGATCGGGCGGTCAGAGACCGAGGCTACGGACGCACACGATAGATCGTTCTCCCATAACATGAGAAGGCAGGCGTATCCGCAAGCCGTCTCAAATCCTCACCCGTAACGCCGGACTGACTCCGAAGCCAGGCAAGATGAGAGTCAGAGTATCCTGCAGGATCCGGAGTGTAGGCTGCACCCTGTACTTGTCGCAGTTCGGCAAGACGTCCTTCCAGTGCAGAAATATTACCAATGACACTCACCATCCTGCGGCCGTAAACGTACTCCATGTAATCCGGCCAGCCCCATTCCGCCGCGATCAACAGGTCGTTCGGTTGCATCTTCTCCGCAACGCACTGAGCCATGCGTCGATCCGGTCCGATTTCTCTGTGCCGCGGGCGGATGGTCGTCACGAAGTTTGTGGCAGCGATGAATAGCAAGGCTGCGAGGACGACGATTGATGAATAACGGCTACGAAACCACGGCGCCAAGGCGATGGCGAAGCAGCCGGCCAGAAAGATATTCGGAATAAAGAACCATTTCGGTTCGAATGGATCCCACCAGACGATGAATGGCAGAAAGACGGCGTATGCAATCAAAAACCAGATCGCTATCGGGCGAATTCGCAGCATCGCGAGCACAGTCAGCAGACCTAACAGAGCAAGCGAGAGATCAATTGCAATCCTTCCCAACTGAACGCCGCGGTTGAGTTCGCTGAGTGAAATGGACAGGCGCACCGGCAGCAGCGATCCCAATGCGCTGCCCGCCGCAATCAACGCTCGTCCCGCTTCCCACTTACCCCACATCGGAAGCGTGCCGCCCTCACCGTAACTCAGAGACCACCTGATCAGCGACGAAATATTCATCAAGCCACTTTGGATGAACGCAACAGCGACATAGGCAATGCCGGAAAAAACAGCGGCGCCGGCAATGTAGATCACGGCATCTCTTCGCCGGTCTTTTTGAGCTGTATCCGTTCGGGCCGGAGAAAGCAGAACCAATGCGGGAATAAGAAAGATGCTCGCCTGCCATGTCAGAACCGAGAGAGTTGTGAATCCTGCGGCGACAACACCGCTGGCACGCGACCGCAGGCACAGAAAAACCGCGGCGGCGGCAGTCGCAAACATTGCTGCTAAGGAAATGTAAGCAGCGTCCGCACTGAACAGCCAATAGCTGAACGAAGAAGCGAGCAGCAGCGTTCCGCTGACGGCTGCTAATCTATCTTGTGATGTCCGCTTATACACAACGTAGGCAAGTCCCACACCGATCGCACCGCAAACGGCACTTATTATTTGCAACACGAGAATCGCTCTTCCTCGGTATCCAGCCAATTGGACTGCGCGGTAGACACCATATCCGACGACTCGATACAGCAGGTGATTCTTGTGAAAAAGAGCACCCGCCTCGACAGCCGACGCTTCAACCAATCCATTGGTGTCATATTGGACGGCGAGGAACGGAAGGAAGAATCCCAGAGCAACAAGGGTGACTAGAACAGACTCGAGGAACGTACTCTTGCCGCCGTCCGACGAACTGATATTTGCAGAGGACTGAGTGTTCATAGAGGATGTGCACGAACTGAGTTCAGTCCATAATTTCAATGCGGTGCTTTCTCTGTGCCTTTGTGCCTCTGTGTCTTTGTGTTTTTAACGCAGTCGCAATTTGGAATTCATTCACACGTTCATAGGGTGCGCCTAGAGCGGCACGTTTCCCAGGACCTGCATCATATCGTCGTGAATTGCGCCGTTCGAAGCGAGCAACTGCTTGCCATAGACCGAAAACGGCCGGCCCAAGAAGTCGGTCACGCGTCCTCCGGCTTCTTCGAGAATCACGAGACCGGCAGCGGTGTCCCACGGATGAAGATCGAGTTCCCAGAAGCCATCAACGCGGCCGAGCGCTGTGTAGCACAAGTCCAGTGCGGCTGAACCGCCCCGGCGTACTGCTTGGCTTTCGACGAGAAATGCTTCAAACTGCGCCATGATGGTGCGGATTTTTTCGCGGAAGCCGTAAGGAAATCCCGTCATGATCAGCGCGCCTCGCAGCCTCTCGACCTCCGACACGCGAAGCCGTTGACCGTTCATGAAAGCCCCGAGACCTCGCCCAGCGCTGAACAGCTCATCGCGCCACGGATCGTAGACTGCACCGCATAAAATTTTTCCGGCCTGTTCGAAACCGATCGAGACGCAGAAGAACGGATACTGATGCGCAAAATTGGTGGTACCGTCCAGCGGATCGATGATCCATTTGCCTTCGCCCGGCTCCGACGAATCCAGCGCGCCGGACTCTTCGGCGAGAATAGCGTGACTTGGGTAGCGTTGGCGTATACGGCCGATGATGAGCGCCTCGGATTCCTTATCGGCAACAGTAACCAGGTTGGCGCGGCCTTTGAGTTCAACCTGCTTCTCGCGGCTCATGTAATGTTTCAAAACATCACCGGCAGCACGGGCAAGCTCGATAGCAAAATCCAAATATTCCACTACTTGTCTTCGGTGTTTGAGGCGAGCAGAGCGGCGATGCGGTCCATTATCTTGACGTAGCCTTCTTCGGAGGCGAGAGAGGCAAACGCGGGCTCGGTTTTGATTTTGTCAAATTCCTTGAAACCTTCGTCGAGCGCTCTGTTGAGATAAGAGATTGCGCGTTCTTTTTCGCCGCGAACGGCGTAGATCTTTGCGTAGTAAAAACTCACTACCGGATCGCTGCGGCGCGACGTCTGGATCAAGGTGCCGAAGCCGGAGATTTTCTCCAGAACTCTAGGATCGATCTCCAGAGCGCGCTGCGTCGCTTTCAGAGCTTCGTCATAGCGCTTCATATCGAACAGACACGCACCCATGTTCAAGAGAATCGTCGGCGACTCCGGACGTATCTTCAAAGCCTTTTGATACTGGTCCAGCGCGTTGTCGTAACGCTGGCGCGCATACTCCACGGTGCCTATGTTGTTCATCACCTCGAGAAAGTAAGGATTCTGCTTGAGGGCCTCGCGGTAGTAGCGTTCGGCGTCCAGCAGTTTTTGGCTCTGGTGATACACCAATCCCAGGCGGTTGAACGTGGACGCATTGTATCGATCTACCGTAACCGACTTTTTGTATTCGATGATTGCGTCTTCGTACAACTTTCGCGCGAAGTAAGAATCCCCTCGCTTCTCGTGGAGCGCTGCCTCGTCGACGTCTTTCTTCGGCATCAACAGCTCGACCTGTAACAGGTCGCCGTCACGCTTGTCGATCAAGAGCGGATTTTGCTGGGCAAGGCTGTTTGCCACGTCCCGGGCCGCCTTCGTGTTCTCGCGCGCGTACCGGGCCGCACGCAGATTCAACCGGGAGATCGCATTTTCGGGATTCTTTTCCATCGCACGCCGGACCTGCCGTTCGGCATCGCCGAATTTGCGCTGCGAGTAATAGAGGGCCGCCATGTTGTTCAGCACGTCGGCATTATCCGGCTGCAGGCGCAAAGCGGAGCGATAGGCATTCTCGGCGGCTTTCAGCTGATTGATCAGGTGATAGGAAATACCAAGACGATTGTAGACATCCGCGGTACGTTGTGCAGCGGGGATCTTCTCGTATGCATTGGCGGCGTCCGCGTACTGTCTTTGCTCGAATTTCTCGTTACCTGCAGATGCCTGGCCGAAAGCATTCGCCGTAAAGAGAACGACCAAAACCAGGATTCGCCACATAATGTTTCCCACGTACGGGCGATTTTACAGCACTTTGGCTCGCAACTCCCGCGCTTTGTCACGCAGTTCTGCCGCGCGTTCGAACTCGAACCTTTTGGCTGCTTCACGCATTTCGCTCTCGAGTTTCGCGATGATCTCTGCAAGCTTCTCGGGATCCTCGGTCATGATCTCTTCTTGTTCTTCTTCCGCAACTTTCACGTAATCGGCTTCGGAGATCGCGACCAGCGTCATATCAACCGGCTTGATGATGCTTTGGGGTGTAATGTTGTTCTCCTGGTTGTAACGAACCTGAATTTCGCGCCGGCGATTTGTCTCGCCGATTGCGCGTTTCATGGAGTCGGTAACCACGTCGGCATAGAGCATCGCGCGGCCATTGATGTGGCGCGCAGCGCGGCCGATGGTCTGGATAAGCGAATCGCCGGAGCGAAGGAAGCCTTCCTTGTCGGCATCGAGAATCGCCACGAGAGAGACTTCAGGCAGATCCAGTCCTTCGCGAAGCAAATTGATTCCGATCAGCACGTCGAATTCGCCACGCCGAAGACCGCGGAGAATTTTGATTCGGTCGAGAGTCTCCACCTCGGAATGCAGATAGCGGCATTTGACTCCGACTTCGGTGTAGTACTCCGCAAGATCTTCCGCCATTCGTTTTGTCAGCGTAGTTACAAGCACGCGCTCGTTCTTCTCCGCCCGAAGTCGAATCTCGTGGAGGAGATCGTCGATCTGTCCGCGAACCGGCCGCACCTCGACTTCGGGATCGGTCAGTCCTGTCGGACGAATAACCTGTTCCACGACCACGCCGCCGGCCTTCGTGAGCTCATAAGGCCCGGGCGTCGCGGAGACATAGACAATCTGATTTGTCCTCCGCTCGAACTCTTCAAACGTGAGCGGACGATTATCGAGCGCGGACGGCAGCCGGAACCCATATTCGACAAGATTTTCCTTCCGCGAACGGTCGCCGTGATACATGCCTCGCAGCTGTGGCACCGTTTGATGGCTCTCATCGATGAACATCAGCGAATCCTGCGGAAGATAGTCCAGCAGAGTCGGCGGTGGTTGCCCGGGCATGCGTCCGGTAAAGTGGCGCGAATAATTTTCAATGCCATGGCAGTAGCCGACTTCCTTCACCATCTCCATATCGAAGAGGGTCCGCTGATGTACACGCTGCGACTCAAGCAGCCGTCCCTGCTGCTCGAGCAGCACTTCCCACCCGGCGAGCTCCGCCTTGATCGTTTCGACAGCTTGCTCCAGCCGCGGGCGCGGCATGACGAAATGGCTCTTCGGATAAATCGTGAGCTTGTCCAGCACGGTGAGTTCATCACCGGTCAGCGCGTCGAAGGTGCTCAATTTATCGACTTCATCGCCCCAGAGCTCGATGCGAAATCCCAGATTCTCGTAGGTTGGATGAATTTCGACGGTGTCGCCGCGAACGCGGAACGTCCCTCGTTTGAAGTCGAGATCGTTGCGTTCGTAGAGGATCTCGACCAGTTTCGCCAGGATCTCTCGACGCGTGATGCGCTGTCCTTTCTCGAGCATCAGCAACATGCCGTAGTACGCTTCCGGCGAACCTAGGCCGTAAATACAGGACACGGACGCGACGATGACGACGTCGCGGCGCTCAAACAACGAGCGGGTCGCGGAAAGCCGCAGCCGATCGATCTCGTCGTTTATGGTCGATTCCTTTTCGATATACGTATCGGTCGAGGCAATGTAAGCCTCCGGCTGGTAGTAGTCGTAGTAGCTGACGAAATACTCCACCGCGTTCTGAGGGAAAAATCCGCGGAACTCGTGATACAGCTGCGCGGCGAGCGTTTTGTTGTGCGCGAGCACGAGCGTTGGGCGGTTCAACCGCTCGATAACCTTCGCCATCGTAAACGTTTTGCCGGAACCGGTGACACCAAGCAGCACCTGGTGCTTTTCTGAATCACCCAACCCGCGGACGAGATGCTCGATCGCTGTCGCTTGGTCGCCTCGCGGCGCATAGGACGAGACCAACCTGAAGTCCATAACCTTTCGATTGTATCGTTAATGGGAGCGCAGAATTTCGGAATCTACGATTTGAAATGTGCGCAAAAGAAAATGAGTTTCATCACCAACATAGACCCCGTTGACGCTCTGAAATGAGCGGCTTATATTCCCGATTCTTTCATCGATATGAAATCAATGCGCTTGGTTTTCTTCATTGTCGTCGCGGGATGTTTCCCAGCTTTTCTCATGGCTCAGAGTGCTGCACCGGAGTTGAGGCTGGAAACAGGCAAAGAGATTTACGAAGCAGCCTGCATCGGTTGCCACGGTCCGGATGGGAAAGGGCAGCCGGAAAGTAGCCTCGGTTTCGAAAAGCCTCCACAGTTTCCCGATTTCTCCGACTGCAACGGCAGCGCCCGGGAAGACACCTTCGACTGGAGGGCAACGATTCACCAGGGCGGACCCGCCAGAGGGTGGTCGGAAATCATGCCTTCATTTGCAGACGCCCTCAATACTGAGCAAATCGACAAGGTCATGAAGTACCTTCGCAGCCTGTGCAAGGAGCCGGCGTGGCCGCTGGGCGAACTGAATTTTCCTCGAGCTATCGTCACTGAAAAAGCTTTTCCGGAAGACGAGTGGGTCCTGACATCTGCCGTGAACGCCAAAGGGCAAGGCGGCGTGGACGGAGAGCTCGTTTACGAAAGACGCTTCGGCGTAAGAAATCAACTCGAATTCGCAGCACCATATGGATTCCTGCAGCGTGAAAACAAGAGTTGGGTCGGCGGCGTCGGCGATATGGTCCTCGGGTACAAGCGCATGCTGTTTCAAAACAGCCGCAGCGGATCGATCTTCAGTCTGCAGGGTGAAGTCGCAATGCCGACCGGAAACAGGCTGAAAGATCTGGGATCCGGTGTTACCACCTTCGGAACTTTCGCTGCATTCGGGCAACGGCTTCCACGGCTCAGCTTTCTTCAAATCCAAACCGGAGCGGACTTGCCCGTCGATACGACGAAGGCGCCACAGGCTGTGTTCTTTCATGCAGCCGCCGGAAAGACCTTCGCACAGGATCACGGCTTCGGCCGCATCTGGACACCGATGTTTGAATTTCTTGCCGATCGCGACCTGGTTTCAGGTGCAAGAACAAACTGGGATCTCTTGCCGGAAGTCCAGACATCACTCAACAAACGCCACCACATCAGAGCGAGTTTCGGTGTTCGCTTGCCTGCGACCAACACTGCGGGCCGTTCGACACAGTTCATGTTTTATGTGCTATGGGATTGGTTCGACGGCGGCCTGAAGGAAGGCTGGTAGAAATGTTCAGAAACATCGGGCGCTTTTTGGTTGTCGCAACTGCGGTGACTCTGCTGTCGTTGCCGAAGTCCGATCAGGCGACATCACTCGATCGGAAAAACTCCAAGATCGATCTGTTTCAAACGTCGGATCGATGTTTCGCATGCCACAATGGGCTTTCCACTCCCACGGGTGAGGACATCTCCATTGGACTGAACTGGCGCCCCACGATGATGGCAAATTCCGCGCGAGACCCATACTGGCAAGCCGGCGTCCGCCGTGAGCTGATCGATCACAAAGAATCCAAAACTGTCATCGAAGATGAATGTTCGAAGTGTCACATGCCGATGGCGCGGTACCAAGCGAAGTACGAAGGCACCGAGGGCGAGGTCTTTTCGCGACTGACGCCCGGCTCGGAAGAGCGCATCGATCGGCTTGCACAGGACGGGGTATCGTGCTCGCTTTGTCACCAGATCCAGAAGGATAAACTCGGAACCCGCGAGAGCCTCGTCGGCGGATTCGTCGTGGACACCACACGACCTCGCGGTGAACGGGAAGAGTACGGCCCTTTCAAAATTGAAGACGGCGAACTCCGGATCATGCGGACGTCAACCAGCGGCTATCGTCCGACGGAAGCCGATCAGATCCGCCAATCCGAGTTGTGCGCAACCTGTCACACGTTGATCACCACGGCATTGGGACCCAACGGACAAAAGATCGGCGAGTTGCCCGAACAGATGCCGTACCAGGAATGGTTTAATAGTGATTTCAAAGACAAGCAGACCTGTCAGAACTGCCACATGCCGCCGGTCGATGAGATGGTCCGTGTCACCAATACCATGGGCAAGTACCGCGAAGGCGTGTCGAGGCACACGTTCGTCGGTGGAAACTTTTTCATACAACGAATGCTGAACAAGCATCGCGGAGACCTCGGCGTCTGGGCCCTGCCCGAAGAATTCGAAGCTGCAGCGACGCGGACGGTCGAACATCTCAAAGCGAAGACCGCCGAACTGGCGATCGCGCGTGTCGATATGAGCGGAAGCCACTTGCAGGTTGACGTCTCCGTGCAGAATCTGACGGGCCACAAATTCCCTACGGCATATCCGTCGCGTCGCGCGTGGCTTCACGTAACGGTAAAAGATCGTAGTGGCCGTGCGCTGTTCGAGTCCGGCGCTCTCAATGCTGACGGCTCGATCACCGGCAACGACAATGACGCCGACAAGACTCGCTTCGAACCCCACTACAACGAAATCACCAACTCCGACCAGGTTCAGATTTACGAAGACATCATGGTCGGTGCCGACAACGTTCCCACGACAGGACTGCTGACTGCCGTACGTTTCATCAAAGACAACAGGCTGCTTCCGAATGGCTTCGATAAGCAGAAAGCCGCGCAGGAAATCGCTCCTCAAGGCGGCGCGATGACCGACGCGGATTTCGCCGGCGGCGGCGACAAAATTCGTTATTCGATTGCGCTCGATAACGCGCAGGGTCCATTTCAGGTGGAAGCCGAGCTCTGGTTTCAGCCGATTTCGTTCCGGTGGGCAAACAACCTGAAGTCATACGACGCCGCGGAACCGCAGCGATTCGTTCGGTACTATAACGGGATGTCATCCGGGTCGGCCGTAATGCTGGCCCGCGCAACCGTCCTCAAATAGGTTGCTGCGAAAAGAGGGCCCCGCGGAATTGTGAAATTGGACCAGTCCTGCATCTCAAATCCGAAATCCGAAAGCGAAGACTGAACCGGATGACCTTTTGTCGCTGATTTCTTTTGCATTATCATTCCGCTCACAACGGAGGCCAGCAATGAAATCCTTATACTTCAACGCAGCGATAGCAGGCTTGTTGATCGCGTGTATGGCGGCTTGGGTTGCCGCACAAAGCAACACGCCCCAGGCGAAGGCAGGCACGGTCCAACGCATCAAGATCCACGGAAAAGCTCTCGAGGGTAATCTGGAAGGCGAAACAGCCGACCCGGACGTGACGATCTACCTGCCGCCCGGATATGAAACGAACCGCAACACCCGATATCCCGTCGTCTATCTGCTCCATGGCTACGGCGGAACTGACGGAACCTGGACCGGCAGACTTGCGAACATCGGCCAGGCAATGGACAACGATATTGCCGGCAAGACAGCGCACGAGATGATCGTCGTGATGCCGAATGCTTACACGAAGTATGGCGGGAGTATGTATTCCAACTCCGTGACGACCGGCGACTGGGAATCTTACATCGCCGAGGATCTCGTCGCTTACATGGACAAAAACTACCGCACGATCCCGGACAGAATGAGCCGAGGACTCGCCGGTCACTCCATGGGCGGCTACGGCGCCGTTCGAATTGCAATGAAACGGCCCGATGTTTTCTCGAGCCTCTACATCTTGAGTGCATGCTGCCTCATGAACAATCCAGGCAACCGGAGCGCGACAGCCAATCGCGGAGATGGTGCTCGCGGCAACGGCGCCAGGGGCGAGGGGGATAGAGGTAACGGTGTTCGGGGTCAGGCCGAAAATCGCGGCGCAGGCAATCGGGGTGGCAACGGCAACAATGTTCAGTTTGCGGAAGCGGCCGCGTGGTCGCCCAATCCGACTAACCCCCCGAATTACTTTGATCTCCCTGTTCAGGACGGACAGCCTCAGCCGCAGATCGTTGCAAAGTGGATTGCAAACTCTCCGCTCGCCATGCTCGATCAATACGTCGGAAATCTGAAGAAATACCATGCCATCGCAGGCGACGTCGGCACTGCAGACGGCCTGATGGCGTCCAACAAGCAACTGGAAGAGGCTTTCTCGAGGTTCGGGATCAAGCACACGTTCGAAACGTACGACGGCAATCACACGAACCGCGTTGGGGAACGGATCGAGATGAAGGTGCTGCCGTTTTTCTCAGAGAACCTGAAGTTTCGCGTAGCGAAAAAGTGATCGGTCACTACAAAGACACCAAGACACAAAGAGAGCTTCTATTCTTTCGTAGTGCCTTGGTGCCTTTGTGGTGACTAGTTGCTCTTAAAGAGCACCGCCCTCATGGAAGCGGAGTGATCGAAACCCTCGATTGGAAATTCCAACGCATCACGGGAATCCGTGGCGGCATAGGTATAGATGACCGGCAGGAAATGATCGGGCGTCGGGTGCGAATGCCGCGCATCGGCGGAGGCAGGCCATAGCTCCAGCAGAGCCTGAGTGTCTCTGCTCACGAGGATCTCTTTCAGGCGTTCATCGAAGTTTCGCGCCCAATGGGGCACGACAGTGTTGCCGGTCTGCATGCGCATCATCAGATCCCTCAGATTGTGCGTCACGTTCCCGCTTCCCATCACAAGCACATTCTCCTCCCGCAAGGGCGCCAGCAACTGTGCAAGTTCAAAGTGCTTTGGGGCGGCGAGATCGCCATTGATACTCAGTTGAACAACCGGCACATCTGCGTTCGGGTACATCCTGCGCAAAACGCTCCAGGCGCCGTGATCCAACCCCCACTCACTGTTCAGTTCGGCGCGGTCTGTCCCGATCAGATCACGAACGCGACGGGCGAGCTGAAGATCACCGGAAGCGGGATATTGAACCTCGTGAAGCTCTCGCGGAAATCCGTAAAAGTCGTGGATCGTGGGCGGCCGCTCGTTGCCGGTAATAAAAGTCCCGTCTGTATACCAGTGCGCGGAGACCATGAGAATGGCGCGCGGACGCGGCACCAATTCCGACTTTCCAGCACATTGGGATCCTAAGCTTAGAATTCCACGTGGACAAGTTGTCGCGGCCGCTTCTATAGTGTCACCTAAATACTAGTGACTCCAGCGTAACTGGACTGGCCACAGTTAGGCCGCAAATGTAATCACACTGGCTCACCT
>JADMIO012736324.1_pt1 | contig 99747 bp, 92 predicted proteins | sample 8958161 | NCBI WGS metagenome assembly JADMIO01 (sample SAMN16585339, study PRJNA669376) | soil metagenome | isolation source: Crop rotation soil | place: USA: Cullars Rotation, Alabama | collected 2011
CGCGACAACTTGTCCACGTGGAATTCTAAGCTTAGGATCCCAATGTGCTGGAAAGCAATTCCAGCCTGGCTAAACAAAATCGCTGAAAACAAGTGGCTCGGCGATAAAACGGGCCAGGGCTTTTTTAAGAAAATAAAACTACCGGTAACCAAAGGAAGCCCTGAAGAAAGAAAATCAGATACCGAAATACAGGTACTCGATCTGAAAACCCTCGAATATAAACCCCGGGTAAAATCAAAGTTTGCGAGCGTCGAAGCGGCCAAACCCATTGATGACCTTAACCAGCGCTTAAAAATGCTGGTGTCCGGTCAGGACAAAGCAAGTGAATTTTATCGTCAATTTCATTACGGGCTTTTTTCCTATGTCTCCCACCGTATTCCTGAGATCAGTGATGAAATATATCGTGTAGATGACGCCCTGCGTGCCGGGTTTGGCTGGGAAGCCGGCGCCTTCGAAAGCTGGGATGTTTTAGGTGTCGAAAAAACATTGAAAGCAATGAAGGAGGCGGGTATTAAAGCTGCACCATGGGTTGATGATATGGTGGCTGCCGGCAATAAATCATTTTATAAAATAGAAAAAGGAAAACGATTCAGCTATGACCCCGCCACCAAAAGCTATAAACCTTTGCCAGGCGGTGAAGCATTTATTGTGATGAGCAACTACCAGGATAAGCTAATCTGGAAAAATGGCAGTTGCCGGCTGTATGATCTCGGTGATGATGTGCTCGGTCTTCAATGGTTCACCAAAATGGGAAGTATCGGCGGGGATGTATTGAGCGGTATACAGGCCTCGATCGATAAGGCAGAAAAAAGTTATAAGGGCCTTGTTGTGGCCAACGAAGGGCCCAACTTTAGTGCCGGCGCCAATGTAGGAATGATTTTTATGCTTGCCATCGACCAGGAATATGACGAGCTGGATATGGCTATCCGCCTTTTTCAAAATACCATGATGCGGGCCAGATATTCATCTGTTCCTGTTGTAACAGCACCGCATGGACTTGCCCTCGGAGGCGCGTGCGAACTAAGTCTTCATTCAGACAAATGCTGCCCCGCCGCTGAAACATATACAGGCCTCGTCGAATTAGGTGTCGGCCTTATCCCCGGTGGCGGAGGAACCAAGGAGTTTACGCTGCGTGCCGCCGATGAAATGCATGAAGACGAACCCGAAACCGTGACTTTAAAAAACAGATTCCTCACAATAGCTACCGCCAAAGTGGGAACATCTGCACTCGAAGGTTTTGATATTGGCGTTTACAGGAAGGGATTGGATGAGGTGGTGATGAATCAAAACAGGAGAATCGCTGAAGCAAAAAAATCAGTGATTGAAATTTATGACAGCGGCTATACCATGCCGGTTCAACGAAAAGATATTAAGGTATTGGGACGTTCAGCATTGGGTGCATTATATGCCGGCATCAACGGGATGTGGCGTGCCAATTATGCAACGGACCATGACGTGGTAGTTGCAAAGAAACTGGCCTATGTAATGTGTGGCGGCGACCTCAGCGAAGTCAGCCAGGTATCTGAACAGTATATACTAGACCTCGAACGCGAAGCATTCATGTCATTATGCGGGGAGAAAAAAACGCTGGAGAGGATTCAAAGTGTAATAAAACAGGGTAAGCCGGTACGTAATTAGACGCGGTCTGACGGTCTCCGTCTGACCAATTACATATTTCCATCGTCAATTTCCCTTGTTTACAGAGAAAAGTAACTGGATTGGCAGGTCTTCACCTTTATTACTATTCCCCGGGGCATATTATTCTTGCTAGCAAATATGCCGCCGATGACTTTCTATCCTGATCATATTTACCACATCAGCAACCAGGGAAATAACAGTCAGACCATTTTCTTTAAGCGGGAAGATTACCTGCTTTTTTTGACCCTTTATGCAAGCCTGATTTCTCCAAACCTGTCAACAATAGCCTGGTGCCTTATGCCGAACCATTTTCGCTTCATGGTCCTGACCGGCGAAAAGTGCTGTGAAAAGATAAAACAGGGAGGAATTATCATTGACCCGGTCACCAATGGTATACGGAAATTGCTAAGCGGTTATGCAAGGATCTTTAACTCCAGGAATAACAGAACAGGCTCGGTTTTCCGCCAAAAAACAAAGGCGAAATGCCTGTCTCCCATACCCGGTAATATCGAAACGGCCGATCCCCGGCTGCAACCCTTTATAAACTGCTTTCATTATATTCATCAAATCCCATTTGTTACTAATTTAGTTTCGCGATTGGAAGACTGGGAGTTTTCTTCTTTCAGGGATTATGCAGGACTGCGTGACGGCAAACTTTGTCGAAAAGATTTAGCCGCCACCTATTGCGGTTATCAACCTGGGAGATTTATTCAAAATCTTATGAATTTCCCGCTAATAAATGATCAAATTCTTTAAGTAAGTTAGATGGTCAGACCGGGACGGTCAGACTGCGTATATATGGCATCAAAACGAATCTTATATTACCGACTGCAGATTCTTTTCAACATTGCAGTCATCTGGGTGGTATTCGCTTTTCTCTTCCTCTACAATATCATATTGATAGAAAAGAGTCTTGTCACCCACCGTTCGCTCCTCTTGTTCTCCCTTTCTTTTGCTATTATTGGTTTTGTCGTTTCAGCAACATTGCTGTTTTATTTAAAATATGCCTTTTCCCACTATCCGCTCTGGATCTCGGTAGTCTTCAAAATGACCCTGACGTTCCTCTTGTTTATTGTCATAGCATTCGTTATGCTTTCTATGTATTTTGTTTTTAATGAGCAGGGTACCTTTAAAGATTTCCTGGGAAAGTTCTATCGCGATGTATTTCTTACCCGTGCTTTCCTCATATTTATGATCGACCTGGGGATCATGACGCTGCTTACCATCCTTATCCTTGAAGTAACGGACAAGTATGGCCCGGGTGGGTTCTGGAGTATGATGCGGGGAAAATACAATAAACCCAAAGTAGAGGACCGGATATTCGTTTTCCTGGATATTAATAATGCTACAACGATAGCCGAAAAGCTCGGACATACAAAATACTTCCGTTTGCTGAGAGAATTCTTTGCCGATATAACAATTCCCCTCCTGGCAAACAGCGGGGAGATTTATCAGTATGTAGGCGATGAAGTGGTTTTGTCGTGGACAAATACACCGCTGAACAAAATAAGATGTCTGAAATTTATCCGGCATGCTTATTTCATTTTAAAGAGAAAGGAGAACCGGTATTTGAAAAGGTTTGGGGTAGCACCTTCTTTTAAAACAGGCATACATGCAGGTGAAGTAACGGCAGGTGTCATTGGCATTATAAAAAAGGACCTGGTGTACAGCGGAGATACGCTTAACACGACAGCCCGGATCAGGGGCAAATGTCATGACCTGGATAAACAATTCGTTTTGTCGGGAGATTTTCTTTCCGGGTTCCATACACCCCATTCATTCCGGATCGAAGAAATAGGTGAAATGGAATTTAAAGGGAGGGAGGAGAAAGAAAAATTGTACTCATTATTGTTTGAATAAAAACGGCAGCAATTTTCCGGGATTTTAAAATTTGAAATAGATTTAGGGTTCAAAAACCAAACCACCACTTTTATGCATGTAACAGTAGCCGACTTCGCAAATGACCGGACCATTTTTAATATTACCGGTACTACCATCGAGGAACTGGAAAACAAGCTTAACCTGTTCTTTTCTTCTGAAGGTTATAAATTCAAGGGGCAGAAAGGAGCCGGGAAAATATACACAAAGGGAAACCAGGTTCTGCGGATCATTTTGGGAGCATTCTGGAAATATTTCAGGGTATATGTAGAAATAAAAAACCAGGACAATCTTTTTTCAGTGCTGATACAACGGGACGCAAGCGGGTTTGCAGGGGGAGCAATCGGGATGGTACAGGTCAGGAAAGAATTTACCCGGCTCACCGAAGCATTCACGGTTTATTTCAGCAGATAATGAACGGTGTTTTACCGGAAGTTTCGGCCCCGCACAATTTTGAAACCACGGTTATTCGGTATTTTAACAATCTTGTCCATGGGCACTGTAGAAATTGTCTTCCCGCAAATCACTATTCGTTCACACATCATAACTTATGGCAATGCTGCCAATGCAGCTGTAACAGAGCTCATTCGCGATGAGATAGAAACCATGTGGAATGAGCCTGCAGGCACGATACGGTGGAAAGGAAAAGAATTAGTGGTCGTTTTTTCGATCACCGGTTCCTGTGAGCCCGCTATAGAGCCCGCTGCTATTTATCAAAACACCAATCCCCGTAATAACTATTTCCGGATAGAAGAATTTGCGCAGGGCAATATTTCTTTTGTTGACGGGATAGGATGCAACAGTGGTTACTTCAAGCTGGAAAATTTATACAAAGGTTCCACCACGGCAGCACATGAATATGGTCACAGTATAGGGCTTCATCATCCAACGGACCTGGACCTTCGCGGTAAAGGCTTACCCGGCATCATGTACCCGAGAGGAACCTTGGTCGATCCGCAATATCAATACAATCCTGACGGCGCAGCTGGTGACAGCAACAACGGCGGGACAATGCATCCAAAATACCGGAAGGTATTGCGCGGCGACATCGCATTATTAAATCTGCATAAGCTCAGTTTTGAAAATGACAGGGCGATCATCGGGGAATTCAGCAGCATCTGGCATCCTGATCATAAAGACATCACCTCATGATCATCTGCCCAGGACTTCGATCGCACTGCTGATAGAAGGATATAAGAATTGAAACCCTGTATCCTGAATTTTTTTGCAGCTTACTGTCGCACTTTTCAATACCTCAATGCTCATTTCTCCCAGTATTATCTTTAACATGATTGATGGAACATATACAGGTATGAAAAACTTTCCTCTTTTGATCCGGGCCAGGTTCAGCATAAGTTCCCGGTTACAAACCGGGTAAGGCGAGACCGCGTTATAAACACCATCGATCTTTTCATTTTCCATGGCTAAAATATAAAGTCGCACGAGATCATCAATATGGATCCAGCTTACCATTTGTTTCCCGCTTCCGATAATAGCGGCTATCCCAAACCGAACGGGTTTTATAAATTCTTTGAAAGCACCGCCGTCATTGCTTAACACGATGCCCGTACGAAATTTAATTAATCGCTTACCTGGCTGAGCAATGGGATCGAGGCTGCTTTCCCATTGCAGGCATGTATTTCCTAAAAAATCATTATAAAAAGGATCCTCCTCATCAAATGGTTTGGAATTCGGAATCGATGGATCGGGCCCATACCAGCCGATGCCTGAGGAACTGAGAACAGCCCTTACATGGTTAGCGTTTTCGTTTAATGTTTTTACAATCAGTTCAGCACTTTTGACGCGGCTGGCAACAATTTCCTTTTTTCTTTTGCTGGACCATCGTTTGTCTGCGACTCCTGCGCCGGCAAGATGAATAATATAATCAGCCTTGGTAACGGCATTCTTATCGATCGTTTGGGCATTTATGTTCCATTGGGCATAGGATAAATTTTCATGTCCGGGTCTGGTTGCCGGCGCTTTCCTTGAAAGTATAATGACCCGGTAATTTTTTCCGAGCAAAGAACGGGTGATAGCCCTGCCGATCATACCAGTGCCGCCTGTAATAAGGACCGTTGCCATTGAATCCTGTTGAATTAAAAAAAAATTTACTGCTCCGGCTGCAAATCCCTCACAAAGGTCATCAAATTAAATGGTATGGCTGATGATTGATGTAACCGGCTCAAAGCAACAGGCGTCCTATTTTTAAACATTCCCGTTCAAAATTTGCCGGTTGGTCGATTTTTTACCATTAAGCTGTTAAAAATATTATCTTCATCCGGTAATCAATCGTAATGTATGGATGCAGTTCTCTCGCTTCAGCATATTTCAAAATCATATGGGCCGGTAAGGGCATTAAATGATGTGTCGTTTAATGTTCCCAAGGGCAGTGTGTTTGGCATTCTCGGCCCGAACGGCAGCGGTAAGACTACGTTGCTGGGGATCGTAATGGATATTCTTAAAGCCAATTCCGGAACCTTCCTCTGGAACGGGCAGCCTGGCAGCAGCAACGAGATGAGAAGGCAGATCGGTACATTACTCGAGACGCCTAACTTTTACCATTACCTCAGCGGCCAGAAAAATTTGCAGATAGCAGCTGCGATCAAGCAAAAAGGGAGAGAAGATATTCCCCGCGTATTGGAAAAAGTGAACCTGGCGCAACGAAAAGATTCAAGGTTCAGCACCTACTCATTAGGGATGAAACAACGCCTGGCGATTGCTTCCACCCTGCTCGGCGACCCGGATATCCTGGTATTTGATGAACCGACGAACGGCCTGGATCCTGCCGGTATTGCTGAGATCAGGGAGCTGATCAAACAATTAAACAGGCAGGGCAAAACGATCATTATGGCCAGCCATATCCTGGATGAAGTGGAAAAAGTTTGTACTCATGTCGCTATTATTCAAAAAGGTGATCTGAAGACGGTAGGTACCGTCCAGGACGTACTGAATGCCTCACCTTCTGATAAAGTTGTGAGGGTGGATATTGAATTGTCAGCGGAAAATCCCGGGGGTTTGGAGCAAGCGTTAAAAGCGATGCCGGGTATCCTGGAAATAATCAACAACGGAAGCGGGCTTTCAATTCACGCCGAGGAGTCCGTCACCCCTGCCGCCGTCAATAAATATTGCTTTGAGAAAGGGATCATATTAAATCAACTCAATCTCAAACGAAAATCGCTTGAAACAAGATTCCTGGAAATAACCGGCACCCAAAGTGATCGTTAATTAAACCTAAAAGCAAAAAGTCATGTTCAAAAATCTCCGGATAGAATGGATGAAAATAAAGAACTACCGGGTATTCCAGGTATTCTCAGTATTATACCTGCTCGGCATTTTGGTTATCATTTATATTTTTTATAAGATCTACATGCAGGTGACCGCTGAATTGCTTTCGCTGGGCAACCGGAACTCACGGGAAGGACATGATATCTTTCAATTGTTTTCTTCAGACGCCATTTGGAATACGGTTTGTTTCTGGACCAGCTTGCTTTTGTATTTACCAGGTATGGTAATCATTAATTTATTTATCAACGAAGTGAACTTCAAAACCCATAGACAGAATATTATAGATGGCTGGAAGCGTGAAACTTTTATTTATACCAAGATCGGCTTGATCGTCTGTATATCGGTCGTTGTAACATTGATGAATGCGCTCGCTACTTTTATCATGTGCCAGGTCACCGGGATCGAATTCTCGCTTATATCGGGACTTGATACGCTTGGGCTGTGCTTTATTCAAACATTGGTTTACCTGATGTTTGCGTTACTGCTGGCTACCTGGTTCAGAAAAAGCGGGGTGGCGATAATCGTTTTCTTTATTTATGGATTGATCCTGGAGTTCCTGTTGATGTGGTTGTTTAGTAAGATCTATCCGGGCATGCAATACTTCCTGCCGCTTGAAATTGCCGACTCGCTCATTCCTTTTCCGCAAATGAAGAAACTCTACCAGGATTTGCCCGGTCTGCCGGCGATAATAGCAGGTGCCCTGGCGTATTTGGGTCTTTATGTCTTCCTTACTGTAAGAAAATATAAATACGATGACTTGTAGGCCCCGAACTTATTCCAGGTCCAGTTTATATACAAAATATCTCATCCCGTAAATAGGATCGATCTCCTTGTATAATTTAAACCCGATACTTTCGTAAATGTGGATAGCGTCATTCATTTTTTCTGAAGTATGTAAACCGACTGTTTTTTCACCGGATTGACGGGCATAATCAACACAGGATTGCGTTAATCGCTTTGCAATTCCGTTTCCGCGCCATGCCGGATCCACTCCCACCATCCGCACATATGACCAATCGGCGGGATAAATACGAGTCGGGTTACCGCTTGGCACCAGGTAAGCCATGCCTGCCAGCCTATTTCCCTGCTCACACACAAAAATTTTTGAGCGGCTGACAAGTTGATCCCACATCTTCTCATTGTGAAGAAACCGATCCATAGTTGCCCAATCCGCCGGGGAGAGAATTTTGGAGAATTGATTGTAGGAAATTATGCCAAGTTGCTGAAGCGAATCTTTTTCTCTGGCAGATCCCTCGCGAAACACCATGTTATCATTCATATCAGCGTGTTTTCAATGTCCGATTTTATTGAGCATCGATTTTGCCTGTATCGAAACCTCCTGAAAATACCTGGCATCTGCTTCTATTTCCTGCCAGTGTTTTCCAACAATATCCCGTTTGTTTGTCGAATCAAATAATTCACTTTGCCTGATGATAATCCGGATACGCTCCTTGTCAAAATCGGACGGCTTTGTTTCCATAAGATCTGCCAGCCTGCTGATAAGGTCCTTCCTGAAATCTTCTTTATTTTCCTGTTCCCTTTGCAATAATTCGAGGGAGGCGCCGTCGATGTCATTCTTATCACCCGAAGTCATGGCGATAGTAATTAAGGTCGCTGTATCGGGTACAGGCAGGTGTTTTAAAACCATAATGCCTCCGCCCTGGTATTCCGGATGATAGTGAGTCAATACCCATTGTTGATCTGCCGGATCTGAATAGTAGATCGACCATCCATCATCGGATACTCCTGTTTTTTGCAAAGTAATAAGTTGTGCTTCGATTTCATTCCGATCACAAATAAAAAATCCTGAGCGGTTCATGGCAGATATGATTGAATCAGTCGTCAAATTTAATACATGCAAGACAGTATGCTGAACAGAATTACCGGGCGCTGAAGAGTGCGACGCAAGGGACGATGATAGTAGTACCAGAGCCCGGCTAATATTAAAAAAACTGATTTTTTGTGCTGCCAGGGATTAGTTTGTAGTCAACTTTTTTCAGGACGAGACAAAGAAAAAACAAACCCCCCGATGGAAATCGGGGGGAACAACTAAAAAACACAAGCCTTAAATCTTGTGGCTTCATTGGAACGAATAAGGGTTCCAGATTACAAGATCTTAACCCTTCTGGCTGTCAAGGCTAGTCTGGTTTTTTTCCATCTAAAAATGTATTGATAGTGCTGATCTCTGCTTTATCGTCAGCTCCTTTTTTTACTTCGTAATTACTGTAGAAATTTTCGATGTGGGAGTTGCTGTTGTACAATTCCATGTTGCGGCGGATATAAGCCGGCACGTTTTCAAACTCATTATTCGGGTCATTGCCGTTTACGTTAAAAGACAAGTTGCGCAACTTGTGCAGTCGTTCGGTCGCCCTACGTTTTTGCTCTTCGGCTTCGTCTAGCAGTGCAAGATCCTCAGCCTCGGTGGTCAAAGGTGGTTGAGCCTGATGGGCCAACGGCATATCCGCCGCAGGAATGTTATCCCTTTCTATCAGCTGCATTTGCAGATCCAGAAGCTCTTCTTCTTCGTCCGCGGCATAACTGTTAGGGACCTGTTCTTCATCAGAGTTCTTCGAAGCATCAGCTTCTGTTTTTGACTCTGCATAGATATTGGAGGGCCTGGCCAGATAGCCGCCCGATGCTGCAGGCACCGGGGTAGTACTATTTTTGATTAATTCTTCCTTCTTTTTTTGACGGGATACTGATTTGCTGGTCGTATCATCGGTATTTATCGAAGGGGATATAGATTGTGATCCGGTTGTGACCGGATGCTGATGCGAATCTATAGCTTCATTCTTTTCCGTAATGAACATTTTACTACCAGTATTTGCCACATTTTCCATCGTAGTTTTACCAGGGAGTTTTTCGTCTTCGCCCAACCGGAGAAGAATGAACGGTTCCTCTTCCTTGATGTAGTCTGTTTCGATCATGTCTGTCATACGAGGCATTGGGATCTCTGCCACGAAATCTTCTATCAATCTCGGGGCAAGAGGATCAACTGCCGGTTCTTCTTTTGTTACAGGCGAAAAAGATATCATATCTGTTTTCTTGCTCTCTTTATTCATCTTTACCACCTTGCTCAGCGACACCGCATCATTACCTGCTTTATCCGGTGATGGTGTTGAGGCCGGTGATAATAACGAAGAGGATGCTTCAGGTTTCTTTTCTTCTTTCTTTTCTTCTTCTACCTGTCCCAGCACCATAATAATCTTTTCTTCTTTCTTTGGCTCCGGTTTCTTCAGCTCTTTCCGGGTAAATGGATCTTTGTGCTCAAACCCTGTTGCGATGAGGGTAATACCCAACTTGTCCCCGAGCGTATTGTCATAACCCAAACCCAATATGACATCTGTTCCTTCCCCGGCCTGGGTTATTAAATGCGTTTGTATTACTTCAACCTCGTCCATGGTAAATTCATTTTCACCTTCCGATGAATTAATATTGATCAGTATCCATTTGGCGCCGCGGATATCACTGTCATTTAACAAAGGTGAATTCAGGGCCTCTTCGATAGCTCTGTGTGCACGGTTCTCGCCGGCGACAGCAGCACTTCCCAATATGGCTACCCCGCCATTTTTCATTACGGTGCATACATCTGCAAAATCGACATTGATCTGGCCCGTACTGCTGATGACATCTGTGATACACTTGGCAGCAGTGGCGAGAACATTATCCGCTCTTTCAAATGCTTCACGCATTTTCAGGTTGCCGAACTGGTGACGTAATTTATCATTGCTGATCACCAACAATGTATCGACATACTGTTTCAGATTTTTAATTCCTTCTTCAGCCTGCAACTGGCGTTTCTTTCCCTCGTACGCAAACGGAAGCGTTACAATACCCACCGTTAATATGCCGAGGTCCTTGCAGATCTTTGCAATGATCGGGGCACCGCCCGTTCCGGTACCGCCTCCCATTCCTGCAGTGATAAACGCCATTTTGGTATTTACTTCGAGGATGGTTTTGATTTCTTCCAGCGATTCTTCTGTCGCCTGCCGTCCAATATCGGGATTGGCCCCTGCTCCCAAACCCTGCGTCAGGTTTGGTCCCAGTTGAATACGGTTTGGAATTTTGCTGATAGCCAAAGCCTGGGCATCCGTGTTACAGGTAATAAAATTCACGCCTTCGATCGTCTGGCTATACATGTGGTTTACTGCATTGCTGCCACCACCACCTACGCCAATTACTTTGATGATGGATGACTTTTCTTTCGGCAGATCAAAATGTATCATAGATACTGATTTTGCCCCTCCAACCCTTTCCGCGGCGGAAGGTTTTCAGGTCGTTTTAAAATGAATTAGTGTTTACGTTTTCGAAACTAAAAGAGCTTTTCAAGTCAAAGGATTTTTCCAAAGTCCGCCCTGGTCCCGGTAATTATCGGGCACGGGTTTATAAATGTTTATCCTCCTCTTCTTTAAACAAATCAATGATCCCGTCTTTAAACTTCCCCCAGAAGTTTGTAATGCCTTTACGCTGTTTTACCTTTTCCGGCAATACAGATTCTTCTTCTACCAATACTTCTTCCTGCTCAGTCTTCTTTAATCCATCAGGCACTTCTACTTTTTTATACTCCTTTTCAAATTGTTTGCGGTTGTGTTCATAATCGTCATAGCCTTTTAAGATAAGACCGATACAGGTTGAATAAGTTGGTTTAGCCAGTTCTTCGATATGCCCTGCCGCAAGATGTTCGTTTGGCAAACCGATTCTTGCTGGCAAGCCGGTTACATATTCCGTTAATTGAATCAGGTGTTTCAGCTGCGAACCTCCGCCGGTCAATACGACGCCACCATTCAGCGCCTTATTATCCAACCCAACCTGCTTGAGGTGATAGGTAACAAAATCAAGTATCTCGTTCATTCTCGCCTGTACGATATTCGCGAGATTTTTTACACTTATTTCTTTTGCCGGCATTCCGCGTAAACCGGGAATAGTGATATAGGCATTGGCTTTGGCCTCATTGGCCAGCGCGCTGCCAAATTGAACTTTCATTTGCTCTGCCTGCGTTTTCAAAACACCGAGGCCGGTCTTAATATCGTTGGTAATATTTTCACCGGCAAAGGGAATAACTGCCGTATGCTTCAATATGCCTTCATAAAAAACGGCAAGGTCCGTAGTGCCTCCGCCGATATCAACGATCGCCACCCCGGCTTCGAGGTCCTCCTGTGCCATGACGGCCGAAGAAGAGGCCAGCGGTTGCAGCACAAGATCTTTTGTGTGTAATCCCGCTTTTTCAACGCTCCGGTTGATATTCCGGATTGCATTACGGTCACCCGTGATGATATGAAAATTGGCGCCCACTTTTACGCCACCATATCCAATCGGGTTCGCAATATTCTGGAAATTGTCAACGGTGAACTCCTGTGGTATCACATCGATGATCTGGTCACCGGCAGGTATAAAGGTTTTATACTGGTCCTTTATCAGCATATCGATTTCGCCTTGAGTGATCTCTTCATCTGAACTCTGCCGTACAATATCACCGCGTGTCTGCAAACTTTTTATATGGTGACCGGCTATGCCGACATATACATCTTTTATTTCCAGGTTGGGATTGGAGGCAAAACAATTCTCCAATGCAGTGCGGATAGCTTTAATTGTCTCGTCAATATTCAGCACCTGGCCGTGCTTTACCCCATTGGAATTGGCTTTACCAAAGCCAAGTATTTCCAGCTTGCCGAATTCATTCTTCCGGCCGGCAATGACAGCAATCTTAGTTGTCCCAATGTCAAGTCCGACAATAATGGGTTGTTCGTTGTTCATGATATTTTGTTTTTAGTTGTTTGCAAGAGTTATATGATTAAAATATTTTTTTCATCGTTCTGTTCTTTGCTTAACATTTGTTGCAGATCCCTTTTTATGCGCCGATATTTTGTCGCTGCGCATCACCGGCCGAACCTTACACGAATCAAATTCCCTCCACTCTCCACTCTCCACTCTCCACGCTTCCGCCCTTACGGGCTCCTCCGCGGCATCACCGCCTTCGCCCTCTCTTTCCCTTTATCAGAAAACGATTTCATAGGGACTGGATTCGTCACAAGGACTGGATTGGTGAAACTTTCTGCTTTTGGTTCTTTCCCGTCACCAGCCGCAGTTTTTTCGGTGGCAGCAATCGAAGGATCAGCCTTTATCGTTTTCTGTTCTTTTATTTCCCGGGCCGCGATGAGCGAATCGTTTTGCATTTCCCTTGCCTGTTGCAAAAGCTTTTCAACATTCAATCGCAATTGAGTTGTATCGCTTTTCGCATTGGCTCCTCTTACCCCAATTACCTGTCCCGCATATTGCACATTAATTGATTTGTATTTTTCAAACCCTGTCCGGCTCAACACATTCTTATAGAACACAAACAGGCGGTGGAATTTTTCCGGCATGTTTTCCCCGCTTCCCAGCATTACGGTATGATTCCCCACCACAGGTATCATTTCAAAATCTCTGTCGGCAGTGATATCGATTTGCGCTACCTGCGACATCCAGAAAGGATCCCGGAGGATAAAGCCTGCTGTTGAACGTACTTCGTGCAACAAGGTGCTGTCGCGCCTACTGATCACCTTCCCGGGAAAACCGGTAAAGACGGGCACCCTTGCACTGAATTTGTCCGACAAAGGCATCATCCTGTCTGTTTCGTCGACATAAAATGACTTACCGGTAACTGTAAAGACCCTGGCAACGGGTTCCCGTTCTGTGACCAATACATGTAATACATCATGGTTATCAAAATATACTTCGGCATCTTTTATCCAGATATTGTCCTTTAAGAGCTGCTCTATCTTCAATAAATTAAAGGATGATCTTTTCTGACCTACGATGCCGCCACTGCCGGCCAGCTGCAGGACCTTTACAATGGCCTTTTCATCCACAAAAAGGTTCTTTTGTGCACCTTTTATTTTTATTGAGTAATCCTTGCACTGCTCCTTTTTTTGTTTACCGATAGCGGCAATAAGGAGGGTTAACATACCGCTTCCTATCACTACCCACATAGCGATAAACAAAATCTTCCGTATGATCTTCCCGGTATTCACGTTTTTAAATTTTACTTATCATTTTTTTTATTGGTTCAACCAGTGTATCGATGTCCCCTGCTCCGGCTGTTATCAATACCTCGCCCTTTTTTTTATCCGAGTTTTTTATATAGTCATTCCTGATCCAGTCAACCAGCTTATCCCTGGCGATTACTTTTTTATTTTTATTGTTCATCCGGGCCAATATCATTTCGCTGTTTACACCTTCCATAGGCAGTTCTCTTGCCGGGTAAACAGGCAACAACACCACATCATCCGCCATATCCAGTACTCCGGCAAATCCATCGGCATGGTCCTTTGTCCTCGAATACAGGTGAGGTTGAAATATCACCGTACATTTTTTCCCGCTGAACAAAGATTTTGCCCCGGAAATCAATGCCCTTAATTCTTCGGGGTGATGAGCATAGTCGTCGATAAAAACCATACGGTCGTTTTTAACGATATACTCAAACCTTCTCTTCACTCCACGGAATGATTCAACCGCCGCTTTGATCCTGTCATTATCTATTTTTAAAGAACTTGCAACGGTTATGGCGGCTATTGCATTCTCCACATTATGCATTCCTCCCATATTCAACCGCACGTTATCAAGCCGGTTGTCTTTCAGTACCACATCAAACTCATAGCTTCCTGTCATCATCTTTATATTCGCCGCACGGGCATCTGCACTTTCATTTTCCAGGCTGTAAGTAATATGCCTGTCAGCGTTTAAATCCTTTGTCCGCTTCAATCCGAATTTGCTCACAAGCAGTCCGCCGGTTTTTATTTTTTTACTGAAATCAATAAAACCCTGTTCCACCGATTCAGCGGTCCCGTATATATCCAGGTGATCGGGATCCATGGCGGTGATGATCGCTGCATCCGGGCTCAATTTCAAAAAGCTTCGGTCATACTCATCGGCCTCGATCACACAAACATTTTTATCCGCCGTTCCGTATCCTGCAACACTCCAGAAGTTTGTTCCGTAATTCACCGATATACCTCCCAGAAAAGCATCACATCCGTAACCACTGTCGCGCAACAAATGAGCGGTCATGGTTGTAATGGTTGTTTTGCCATGCGTGCCTGCTATACATATATTGAAAGAACTTTCGGTTATCATTTCCAGCACATCACTTCGTTTTGCAACTTTATAACCATGCTGCCGGTAATATGCCAGTTCCTTATGATCCTTTGGTATCGCCGGCGTATATACTACCAGGTCTGCATTCTTCGCGATCTTTTCGATATTATCTTCATAATGAACCGCGATCCCCGCTGCTTCCAGCTCCTTTGTTAAAGTAGTTGGCGTTTTATCATAGCCGCTTACCTTAACTCCTTTTGAATGAAAGAACCTTGCTATTGCGCTCATCCCGATCCCGCCAATGCCGATAAAATAAACCTCGTTCACTTTTTTATCCAGGTTGCTCGTTTCACTCATTTGATAGTGTTCAATACTCAATGTTCATGTTCCGCCAATTTTCAACTCCATACTCCCGGTTCTCTAAACTCCCCCGAAGGGGGTGATCATAAGGACAGTATTGATTATAATTAGGCCTCACCCTTTCCTCCTTCTCCAAAGGAGAAGGAAACCATCTCTGTGCTCTATCCAATATTTTTTAAAATTTCGTCTGCTATTCTTGTATCAGCGTCAGTGATGGCCAGGGCGCCGATATTTTTTCTTAGCTCTGCCTGCCGGCTTTCATCTTTTGCCAGTTCAATGATCATCGGTACAACATTATCCAATGCTTCACTGTCTTTTACCATTATTGCGGCATGCTTTTTTACCAATTGCTGTGCATTTACAGTCTGGTGGTCCTCCGCCGCAAATGGGTAAGGCACAAAAAGGACAGGCTTTTGAACTACACACAGCTCGGCAACTGTCATCGCCCCGGATCTTGCCACCACAAAATCTGCTGCCGCATAGGCATACTCCATCTGGTTAATAAAAGCATTTACCCATACACCTCCACTTGCTACCGCTTTTGGCCGGTAAGTGTTACCCGTCTGCCAGATCAATTGCAATCCTGCATTCAGCAACTTGTCCAGGTGCTTGTCAATTGCTTCATTAATTGATTTAGCGCCCAGGCTCCCTCCCACGACCAATACCGTTTTCTGGTCCTCCCGCAGCGAAAAAAATTTTTTGGCTTCGTGCTGGCTGATGGTCGAGTGTACAATACCTCCTCTCACAGGATTTCCTGTCACCATAATTTTTTCCGGAGGAAAAAATTTTTCCATGCCGTCGGTACCGGTAAAAATTTTTGCCGCCTTTTTTCCCAGCATGATGTTGGACTTCCCGGCAAATGAATTCGACTCGTGAATAAATGTGGGAATCCGTTTCACCTGTGCGTATCTCAAAACCGGGAACGATGAATAACCGCCAACACCAATAGCTGCGTCAGGTTTAAATCTTTTAAAAATGGTTTTAACCTGGACAAAACTTTTTATCAGTTTCAATGGCAAGCTGATATTCTTTATCAAAGAGCTCCTGTTCAATCCCGCTATGTCCAGTCCTTCTATTTTATAACCGGCCTGCGGTACTTTTTCCATTTCCATTTTTCCTCTCGCACCAACAAACAATATTTCAATGGTTGCATCTTTCTCTTTCAGGGCATTGGCAATGGCCAGTGCAGGGAAAATATGTCCGCCTGTACCACCGCCCGCTATGATTATCTTCGGCCCCCCCAATTCCCCGGGGGAGGATTTTGTTTCACTTATTTTGATATTTCCTCCTTCCATAATTATGTCACCTCAACTTTTGTCAGTCACGCCTCGCCACTCACCGCTCCCGCCTCCATTTGCTCAACGTTTCTTCCAACACTTAAAACAATTCCAATTGCCAGGCAGGTAAATATGAAACTCGTTCCGCCCATACTCACCAACGGAAGGGTGACACCCGTTACCGGGAATAAATTAACCGTCACGGCCATATTGGCTATCGCCTGTATGGCAAGGGTAAAACTCAGACCCAGCGCGAGGAAGGCCCCGAAAGCATAAGGACATTTTTTATATAACCGTATACAGCGGTATAAAAACACGAGATAAATGAATACAATAAATGCCCCCCCGATAAAACCATACTCTTCCATGATGATGGCGAAGATGAAATCATTATAGGCCTGTGGTAAATAGTCGCGCGTTGTACTGTTGCCCGGACCTACTCCGAATAATCCGCCATTTGCAATAGCGATCTTTGCCTGGTTCACCTGGTACATTTCATCATTATCGGCCTCTTTACCACCATACATGAAATTTTCAACCCTGCCGATCCAGGTGTCTACCCTTCCGAACAAACCATTTGTGGTTTTCTTTGAAACAATTGTGTCTTCATCCGTATTCGACTGGTGCCGGACGATGGCTGCTGAAACAAGGAAAATAACAGGTATAACGGCAATGCCAATAGTAACGAGTATATGTTTCATCCTGGCCCGGCCGATAAATAACAGCACCAGGCAACTTGCACCGAGCAACAATGCAGTCGATAAATTAGCCGGTGCGATCAATACACAGGTGATGGCCACGGGCAGCATCACAGGCAGAAATCCTTTTTTCCAGTCTTTGATCACATCCTGTTTCTTACTCAGTAACCGTGCGAGGTACATGAATAATGCAAGCTTGGCCAGGTCGGATGTTTGCATCGTCATATTAATCAAAGGCAGCCTGATCCACCGGCTCCCTTCATTCATACTTACACCAAAAAGTAATGTATAGGCAAGCAATGGGATCGTGAAGAGGTAAAGCAGCCTGGCTATTCCTGAATAGAATGTATAATTAACACGGTGCGCAAAATAAATCACCATCATACCGATCAGGATAAACATGACCTGCTTAAAAAGATATATTTCGGTATTGCCCTTATAATTTTTATACGCCAGTGAACCGGTGGCACTATAAACGGCCAGCAGGGACACAAGCACCAGCAGCACGGTGAGCGCCCATATCACCTTATCACCGCGGGTCCTGCTTGCCAGGTGACCGAGAGCTCTCTGCGACTGCTGTTGTATGTTTATTACTTCCGGCATGTTATAATTATAACTTCATTTTATTTCTTTACCAGTATTGCGCTCCTGCGGAGCGCCAAAACATTCCTATCATTTTTTTGTCTACCGACATCTTGTGCCCGTGGGACATTATCTATCTCGCGCCGCCACCTGTCATTCCCGGCTCACAACTCCTTCACCGCCTGCTTAAACTGGTTTCCCCTGTCTTCATAGTTTTTAAACAAATCAAAACTTGCACACGCGGGACTTAACAAGACCACATCCCCCTTTGTCGCAAAATGAAAGGCAGCGTGTACGGCTTCAAGAGCGCTGCCGGTATTTACAATAGGGCTTATCATGTTTCCAAATGCTTCGTGGATCTTCCTGTTATCCGTTCCCAGGCAAATGATCGCTTTCACTTTCTCTTTTACCAGGTCGGCGATCAGTGAATAATCATTTCCTTTATCTACGCCCCCGAGAATCAGTATCGTTGGCCGGGTCATACTTTCCAGTGCATACCAGGTAGAGTTTACATTGGTGGCCTTGCTATCGTTAATAAATTCAACTCCTCTTACGGTAGCGACAGGCTCCATGCGATGCTCCAGGCTCTGGAAGTTTTGCATCGCCTCCCTGATTTTATCTTTATGTATCTCCATCGTGGTCGCGGCCAGGCAGGCCGCCATCGTATTATACTGGTTATGCTTCCCCTTCAGAACAAAATCATAAACACTCATCGATACGAAATCGCGACCAGTCCTGATATACATGTCCCCGTCCTTGATAAAAGCCCCGTTGGGTAGTTGTTTCTTCATACTAATCGGCAGTTGTTTTGACCGGATATTAAATCCGATAGCCATCGGATCGTTTAAATATTTCATAGTAACGTCATCGTCTGCGCAGTAAATGAAATAATCATTGTCCTGCTGGTTTTCCGCAATTCTGAATTTGCTGCGGATATAATTTTCAAACTTGTAATCGTAGCGGTCCAGGTGATCTTCCGTGATATTCGTCAGTATCGCGATATCGGGCCTGAATGTCCGGATATCATCCAGCTGGAAACTGCTGATCTCTGCTACATACAGTGGCTTCGGATCTTCGGCTACCTGTCTTGCAAACGAATACCCGATATTTCCTACCAATGCACAATCCAACCCGGCATGTTTGCAGATATGATGAGTCAGCGCAGTGGTAGTGGTCTTTCCGTTGCTGCCGGTGATGGCAATGATCTTGCTGTCGCCTTTGAACCGGTAGGCCAGTTCAATTTCGCTGATAACCGGTATCCCATTCGACCTGATCTTTTTCACCATTTCATTTTTCTCAGGGATACCCGGGCTTTTCATCACTTCATCCGCGGCAAGAATTCTTGTCTCATCATGCCGGCCTTCTTCAAATTCGATTCCCGCATTCTTCAGCACGCTACGATAATTATCTTTCAAAGAACTGGTGTCGGAAACAAATACATCATATCCTTTTTTACTGGCAAGCAGCGCAGCACCGGCACCGCTTTCGCCCCCTCCCAGTATGACTAACCTCGTACCCATTTTACCCGTCGCACTTTTATATAGCCCGTGCGACTCTAAGGCCGTGTACGGATCGTGGTTCTTCAATAAGCATTAGTTTCAATCTTGCCCACAATCCTTTTATGTTTTTCGTTCTTTGGTTTCCATTGGGCGTTGGATGGTGGTTTTTCAATAAGCAGTTCCTCTTTCTCACTGTTTATTGCTGTTCATACCGGTTCTTACCTTAGTTTCAACGTAACGATACTTAACAAAACCAGCAACACCGTCACGATCCAAAACCGCGTTACAATCTTCGCTTCATGATATCCTTTCTTCTGGTAATGATGATGCAAAGGGCTCATTAAAAAGATCCGCCTGCCTTCACCATATTTTCTCTTTGTGTATTTGAAATAACTTACCTGCATGATCACACTGATATTTTCCACGAGAAATACACCACAGAAAATCGGTATCAGTAATTCTTTGTGAACAATGATGGCCAGTGCGGCAATTATCCCTCCCAGTGTTAAACTTCCCGTATCACCCATGAACACCTGGGCAGGATAAGAGTTAAACCACAGGAACCCAATACAGGCACCGATCATTGCAGCAATGAAAATGGACAGCTCCGCCAGGTTGGGTATATACATGATATTGAGATAATCGGCAAAAACAGAACTACCGCTCGCATAAGCGAATATTCCAAGCAGCACACCGATTAAGGCAGAGGTTCCGGTTACCATGCCATCCAGGCCATCCGTAATATTTGCACCATTGGATACAGCAGTAATGATGAATATCACTATGAGAATGTAAAGGACCCATGTATAGTCCCGCCATCCGGCCGGCAACAGTTTTGAATAATTGAACTCATGGTTCTTTACAAAAGGAATGGTTGTAATCGGAACTTTGGTCTCAGTAAAATATCTTCTCTTGCCGTTGATCTCTTTTGCAAATACGACGGGAGGAACGTATTCTGTCTTCCCGTTAATATTTTTTACCGTGGCCGTTGTGTCGGCAGCACTCGGCGTGCCCAGGTACTCTCTTTGTATCCTGACACTGCTGTTGAAATAGAGCGTAGCACCCACGATTATTCCCAGTCCGACCTGTCCCAGGATTTTAAACCAGCCTGCGAGGCCATCTTTATCGCCTTTTTTATAGGCTACACCCTGTTGTTGCGCCAATCGTTTTGCCCTTAGTTTCAAATAATCATCCACGAACCCGATTATACCCAGCCAGACCGTACTGATCAGCATCAGCCGGATATACACTTTATTCAGGTTGGCGAGCAATAAGGTGGGAATTATTATTGCCAGTATAATAATAATACCTCCCATGGTAGGTGTCCCTTTCTTGGTTTGTTCACCAACCAGTCCCAGGTCACGAACAGTTTCACCCACCAGCCGCTTTCTCAACGCCCAGATTATTTTCCTGCCAAAGAGCATCGAAATGATCAGTGCAAACAACATCGCCAGCAACACCCGGAATGTGATAAATTCAAACAATGCCCTGCCCGGGAACTTATATCCCTGTTCTTTAAACCATTCAAATAAGTGATACAGCATGGCTGGTTTTTGTTTATTTGGTCATCGTCCGGTCCGCTACTGAACTTCGTTGCGTCGCACTCTTGTACGTTCGGTTCGCTTATCATCAACCCGTGCCTGCCCGGAAAAGCGCGATAGAATCCAACAGCTTTTTTCTATCGACTTTCTGTTCCTGCAACACATTATCCTGGCTTGCGCGGCCAAAATCAATTCTCAATTCCCAATTCATTTTTTCAATTCATCAAACATCTCCCTCACCACTTTTTTATCATCAAAATCATATTTAACCCCTTTTATCTCCTGGTATTTTTCGTGCCCTTTGCCCGCAATCAGTAAGATATCATCGGGCTTGGCCAGGCTTATTGCCGTCTTTATGGCTTCCCGCCTGTCTGCTATGGAGATATATTTTCTTCTCGCCGCTACAGGTACACCCGCTTCCATGTCTTTGATGATCTGCACCGGTTCTTCACTCCTCGGATTGTCACTGGTGAATATTACCTTATCACTGTGCTCGCAGGCTACTTCAGCCATAACAGGTCTTTTGGTTTTATCGCGGTCGCCGCCACATCCTACCACGGTGATCACCTGTTCATACCCCTTCCTCAGTTTCCTGATCGTAGACAACACATTTAATAGTGCATCCGGGGTATGCGCATAGTCCACGATCGCGATCACTTTATCTTTTGCCGAAACCATATAATCAAATCTCCCTTCCGCACCTGTCAGCACGCTCAGGTTTCTCAGCACTTCGTGTTTGTCCTCACCCATGCAGACTGCGGCTCCATAGACTGCCAGCAGGTTATAGGCGTTGAATTCACCGATCAACCGGAAATGAACCTCCTGTCCGTTAACCTCCATTACCAGTCCTGTCAGGTTATTTTCAAGGATCTTTCCTTTGAACTCAGCCAGTGTTTTCAAACTGTAGAAATACTTTTTCGCATTTGTATTCTGCAGCATGACGGCCCCTCTTTTATCATCGGCATTGCTGATCGCAAAAGCCGGTGAAGGCAATGAATCAAAAAAGGCCTTTTTCACCCGGATATATTCATCAAAGGTTTTATGATAATCCAGGTGATCGTGCGTTATATTACTGAACAACCCGCCGGTAAACTGCAATCCCGTGACCCTGTGCTGCTGAATAGCATGTGAGCTTACTTCCATGAACACATGGGTGCAATCTTCATCGGCCATTTGCTTCAATAATGAATTCAAACTAATGGCGTCGGGGGTCGTATGCGTTGCCGGCACTATTTTATTGCCAATGTGATTCTCTACGGTGCTTAATAATCCGCATTTATATCCCAATGATGTAAAGAGCTTATATAACAGTGTTGCTATTGTCGTTTTACCATTTGTGCCGGTCACCCCCACTACCTTTATTTTTTCGGAAGGCTGGCCGAAAAAGTTGTGTGCGATATAACCTGCTGCTGCTGCACTGTTTTCTACCTGCACAAATACAACCCCGTTTGCCGCTGCGGAGGGCACTGTTTCACCCACTATCGCCACGGCCCCGGACTCTATCGCTTTATCAATGAACTGGTGCCCGTCTGCCGCCACTCCTTTGACCGCCACAAACACACATCCCTTATTTACTTTTCTCGAATCAACCTGCACATCTTTTACTTCAATATCTGTCTTGCCCATCACCGATCGTATACTCACCTTGTATAGTATATCCTGAAGTCTCATTCCTTCATTATTTACCCGGCCAGCTCCAGCATCACCGTTATTCCTTTTGCCAGACTGCTTCCCGGAGTTATCGATTGCGTTACAATCTTTCCTTTACCCCGTACCGTTACTTTTAGTCCCATATTTTCCAGTAAATACAATGCATCTTTCAGTCCCATGCCTTTAACATTGGGCATTACCTGTTGTCTCACTTTATTAGCTGTTATTACGGGTTGATAGTTGCCCGCATACACAGCGCTCCATTCATTTTGCTGAGCAGAGTCGGCATAGGAAACATGCAGCGTGGTATATACATTTTTTATGTCTTTGGCATAACCGGCATAGAAGAAAGCAGAGCTGTCTTTCTTTACCGCGTACAAGCTTGGATCTTTTTGCTGAACATACATCGCGTACAATTTTGTTGCGATTTCCCTGAAAACCGGTGCACTTAACTGGCCGCCATAATGTAATGCCGCATGTGGTTTTGTTCTTATCACGACAATACAGGAATACTGCGGGTCATTGGCAGGGAAATAGCCGACAAATGATGCCTGGTAGACCATGTCATAGTATTTTATATTGCCATCAGCCACATGAGCTGTCCCGGTTTTTCCCGCTATAGCAAATGGCATGTCTTTAAATGCCGGTTTACCCGTTCCCTCGGTGATTACCATTTCCATACTTTGTTTCGCTTGCTCCGCAATGGATGCACTGCATATTTTCTCTTCCATTACCGTCGGCGAGAATTGTTTGATCATGATACCATTTCGCTGAATGCTGTTGACTAAATAGGGTTTCATCATCTTACCGTTGTTTGCAATAGCATTGTACAAGGCCAGCGTATGGAGCGGGCTTACCTGGATGGCATAGCCAAAACTCATCGTGATCATATTCATCAACCCGCCGTTTTTTTTATCGAAAGAAGCCAGCTGCGGCGATGGAATATTAGAAAGATCAATCGGCGAACGGGTGTCCATGTGGTAACGATGCAGGTATTTCTTAAACTCGGCGGGGTCGCCTGCAAATGCCTTGTAAGCAACTTTGCTCATACCCACGTTGGAACTATGGGCAAAACATTCTTCCACGGTCAGTACCGGTTTTGGTGCTCGCTCCGCGTCATTGACAATACGGGGACCTACCTGCATTTGTCCCGCACTGCCCACTTCAACGAGGTCCGTTAATCTGGAACTTCCTTTATCCAGTACAGACAATAATGTCACCAGCTTAATGGTAGATCCCGGTTCGGTGACCCGCAATGCATAGTTGTCATCTTCCCAATAGCTGCCGTCCGGGCGCCGGCCCAGGTTGGCCATTGCCTTTATTTTTCCGGTTTTCGTTTCCATCACAATACAGGTTCCGTATTGCGCTTCGCTTTTCACCAGCATATTCAACAAAGCATTCTCTGTAATGTCCTGGATATTTACATCAAGTGTTGTATAGATGTCCTTTCCATTCTCGGGCTCCACCTGGAATCCTTCAACCGGTACAGCTCCGCCCGCAATAAACCGTACGAGCCGCTGACCCTTTTGCCCGCTCAGCAGGGAATCATAACTCTTCTCCAACCCGACGTTTTGTTTTTTTATTTTGCCGTTGCTCGCTACATATTCTCTCGAAAGACCGATAGTCCGGTTGGCCAGCAACCCAAAAGGAGAAAGGCGTTTGCTCGTCACTTCAGCTATTACACCACTTTTATTTTTACCCAGCCTTACCAGGGGAAAAGTTCTGAACTCCTTGTACTGTTCAAAAGACAATTTCTTCCTTAGCAGGTAATACCGGCTTTTGTTTTTATAGGCCTGCTGCAATTCCTTTTTATATTGTGCGGAAGATTTGTCGGTGAAGAAGTCGGATAAAGACATCGAAAAAGAGTCCACGTTTTCCCTGAATACTTTCCCGTTCCTGTCCCTGAGTCCGTCGGCCATAAAATCCATGTAGATATCAAATTGCGGGAGCGAGGTGCTTAGCATCTGCCCATCCTCACTGTAGATGGTACCCCGGTCAGCATCCAGTTCGACAATGCGCTGATGCATGCTGTCGCTCATGCTTTTCCAGTAACTGCCCTGGAACCGTTGTATATAAAAAGCTTTACCCAATATCAGCAGGCTCAGCACTGCCATACCGATAAAACTGAGATATACTCTCCATAATATATCACGTCTTACTTCCAATGTCGCCTCTTGTCGTTGGTTTGTTTATTTAGTTGTTTGTTACCGCCCGTAGTTTAATCCGGAGTCCGCAAGACCATAGGATAATCCTTTCAGCTTCCGGCTTTCCGGCTCACCGGTCACTATTCATCATCCGCCACGCCCTTACTCCCCACTCACCACTGTATCTCTCAACACTACCGGTGATATTGTCAGCTCCTTCAGTCCCAGTGGCTCCACTGCCTTCACCAGTTCACTTTGTTTGCTGCGAAACATCACTTCACTTTTGACCGTTTTATATTCGTGTTGCAATTCTTTTACTTCTTTAGCTGTCTTGTTGATAGTCCGGATCGTGTTGTCGGCATAGTGACCATTATATATGTATATTATAGCCAGTAACGCCAGGAATAAAAAGAAAGGAATTTGTTTTACGATGGATTGATAGTTCAGCCAGCGCTTCCATCCGGGTGCTGTTGAGTCGGGTCTTGTGTCCTTTTCGTTTGTCAGTTGATCTTCCATAACCTGTTGGTGGATTTTAATCTTTTAAATTTCGCAGGGTGCCTGTATAATTTTTCAATAGAGCTACTGTCGTTTACACCATCATTATTTTCTCTGCCACTCTAAGCTTTGCGCTTCTTGCCCTTGGGTTTTGCCTGGTTTCTCTTTCCGAAGGCAGGATAGGTTTTTTGGTTATCAATTTCAATTCATTCACTGCTTCGGTGTTGATAAAAGGATTTGTTTCCGGCTCATCAAATGTGCCGCGACGGAAAAAATTTTTTACCAGCCTGTCTTCTAAAGAATGAAATGTGATAATGACCACCCGCCCCCCGGGCTTCAGCAGCTTTGGTGTCTGCTGGAGCATTTCTTTCAATGCACTTAATTCATCATTTACTTCAATACGTAAAGCCTGGAAAACCTGGGCAAAGTACCTGTTGGGGTTTCCTTTCACAATTTCACGGAGAGCTTGTTTGAAAGCGTCAGTTGTTTGAAGCGATACATGGTTGCGTACCTGCACAATCTTTTTCGCGAGTGTTTTTGCATTGGTTACCTCACCATATCGCTCAAAGAGCCTGTGTAACCGTTCCTCATCATACGTTTTCACCACATCAAAAGCAGTTAATGCCTGCCGTTGGTCCATCCGCATATCCAGGTTGGCACTGAAGCGGGTAGAGAATCCTCTACCTGCCTCATCAAACTGGTGGCTGCTCACCCCCAGGTCTGCCAATATACCGTCCACTGTATTTATTTTATGCAGTCGCAGGAATCGTTGCAGGTGACGAAAGTTGTGGGGTATAAAAATTATTCTTTCGTCTGCAAGCGGAAGATTTTTCCTGGCTGCCTCATCCTGGTCAAATACAATCAATCGGGCCGTTGGTCCCAGCTTTTGCAGGATGGCTTTTGAATGTCCGCCACCTCCAAATGTGCAATCAACATAAGTGCCGTCTTCATTAATGAGCAATGCATCTGTTACTTCCTTCAATAAAACCGGTACGTGGTAATCAGGGTCAGGAACTGTGCTATCGTTAGCCACGTTACTCATTACTGATCCGTTACTGGTTTGCCGTTCTGTTCATTACTTCATTAGCAAGAGCATTATGCCTCTCCTGTGAAAATGATTCAAAGAGCTGTTTGTACTTATTACTATCCCAGATTTCAATTCGTTTGATCCTTGATACAAGAACAATGTCTTTTGTAAATCCGCACTGATCCTTCAGGTTGGGGGGCAGCAGCAATCTTCCGGCGCTATCGGGTTCTACCGGCGTCGCTCCATTCAGAAAGCTGTCAAGAAACTCCCTGACTTTCGGATCGTACTCATTCAACTGGCTGATATCATCAAAGACCTTGTCCCAATTCTCGCTCGGATACAGGTTCAAATTTTTGGCGAATCCCCTGTTGATAACAAAGCGCGGGTTTTCCTGGTCCGGGAGCTGCTTTTTGATGCCCGCCGGCAGGAGAAACCTTCCCTTTGTGTCCAATGTGGCTTCGTATTCGCCCAAAAACCTTATCATTATCAGGGGTTTGACTCAATTTACCATTAATTGACACAAAATAACACATTTTGACATTCACAACCCAATTTTTTGCATTTTTCTTTTTTCCCCATTCAATTTTCCCACGAAAGGCTTTCTGGAAGCGGGTTTTACAGATGTCGATAGAAAAACAGCAAATTTTTACGTTAATAGGCTGTGGATTGCAGTGGATAACCTGTGGATAAGTGTTGGCTGCCCTTGGTGCAGGAATTAACCCGGACAGAGTTCTTTTACTTTGCAGCATGTCAACAGCTGGTTATTCGGGAACTCCTTTAATCAAAAAACTGGGCATCCAACCCGGTTCAATCGTGATGCTGATAAATGAGCCGGATAATTATTTTGATTTACTGGAAACCAATATCGGCGATCAACTCTGTAAAAAAAATCAGGTTCCTGATCTCATTCATTTATTTGTGAAGGATAATAAGACGTTTGAAACTGAAATGAAAAAGCTGAAACCATTTTATAAAAAGAAACCGGATATCATCACGTGGATCTCATGGTATAAAAAAGCGGCGAAGATCTCAACAGATGTCACGGAAGATACGATACGGTCATATGCATTAAAGAATGACCTGGTAGATGTGAAGGTATGCGCAGTAAGTGAACTATGGAGCGGATTGAAACTGGTCGTGCCCTTGGCTAAACGCTGACCTTGAATTTCCCTGTAACTACTTCCTTCCTTTTCCTGTTTTGTTTTATTTATGTCCTGGTCGATACCTCCCTGTATCTTTGCTTCGCCATGCAACAGTTGGTTGTATCATGACAGATCCGCGAACAATATCGGTAAAGGATTATACCTACGATCTCCCCGAACAAAAGATCGCCTCTTACCCATTGACAGAGAGAGACGGCTCGAAATTGCTTTTATATAAAAATGGTAACATCTCCGAAGATATATACCGCAATATTGACAACCATATTCCGGGGAACAGTCTCCTCATATTTAATGACACCCGGGTGATTGAAGCCAGGTTATTGTTTCAAAAACCAACAGGGGGAATCATTGAAATATTTTGCCTTGAACCACATGAGCAATACCCGGATATTTCTCATGCCATGGCAACAAAAGGAGCCGTATTGTGGAAATGTCTTGTGGGCGGGGCATCCAAATGGAAAAAAGGGCAGGTACTGGAAAAGAAAATAAATCACCGGGAAAATGAAATCACTCTGCAGGCTGTCTACAAAGAAAAAAGAACCGACCATTTCATCATCCGCCTTTCCTGGTCACCGGCAGCTCTTTCCTTTGCCGAATTATTACATTATGCCGGTGCAATTCCCCTTCCTCCTTACATAAAAAGAGATGCCAACGCAGCAGATGCTGAAAGATACCAGACTACCTATGCGCGCCATGATGGTTCAGTAGCCGCCCCTACTGCAGGGTTACATTTTACTCAACGCGTTTTTGAAAAACTGCAGACCAAAAACATCCGTACCGATTTTATTACACTCCATGTCGGAGCTGGTACTTTTAAACCGGTTAAAACAGAGACAATCGGTGAACATACCATGCATGCAGAATTTCTTGATGTTTCGATTGATACTGTAAAAAATATTCTTCAACATCTGGATGAAGGCATTATTGCTGTGGGCACTACTTCCCTGCGGACAATAGAAAGCCTGTATTGGATGGGGGCACAATTAACAACCACCAATGAAACGCATACAATAGCCGGCGAACAGGCCGCATTAGAGATCTCGCAATGGGAACCATATGATGAACGGATAAATGGGTTATCACCCGCATCCGCGCTTCAATCATTGTTGAGCTGGATGACACATCACAAAATGAAAAGATTGATCGCAAAAACACAGATTCTGATTGCACCCGGCTATGAACCAAAAATTGCGCGTGGGCTGATTACCAATTTTCATCAGCCCGGTTCTACTCTTTTATTGTTGGTGGCGGCATTGATAGGTAACGATTGGAAAAAAGTATACGACTTCGCTTTACAGAATAAATATCGTTTTCTCAGCTATGGTGATGGTTGCCTGATCTGGATCCCTGCAGGAAATCGGTAGTTATGAAACATTCTTTTTTAACGGCATTTCAATCGTGAAAGTACTTCCCTTTCCTAAAGTGCTGTCAGCCTTGATGTGGCCGTGGTGTGCTTCGACAATCGTTTTTACATAACTTAAGCCAAGCCCGAATCCTTTGACATTATGAATATTGCCTGTATGGGCGCGGTAAAATCTTTCAAACACTCTTTTCAAAGTTTCCTTGTTCATACCAATTCCATTGTCCTCCACTTTTATTTGCAGGTTCTTCCCGTTTGATTGAGTGGTGATCTTTATAAAGACGGGTGTATTCTCCTTGGAATATTTGATACCGTTGTCAATAAGATTATTGATCAGGTTGGAAAAATGTACTTCATCGGCATTAATAAGATCATTTTCCGCATTCAGCAATAATTCCGCTCTTCCTTTTTTTTCTTCCAGTTGCAGGCCGAAGTTGTCCGCTACATCCTTGATTATCTCATGTGCATGAACCGGTTTCAGGTTCAGGTCGACCTCCTGCTTTTCCAGTTGGGAGGCTTTCAAAATAGTCTCCACTTGCCGGTTCATCCGCTGATTCTCTTCCTTAATAATACCACTGAAATAACTGATCTTCTCCCGGTCCTGTAACACCCGTTCATTTTTCATGGCATCAACGGCCAGGGATATTGTAGCAATGGGCGTTTTGAACTCGTGGGTCATATTGTTGATAAAATCATTTTTGATATCACCCAGTTTCTTTTGTCTTAACATGGTTCTTACTGTCAGGTAAAAAGCAGTAACGATAATAATGATAAAGAGAATGGCGGTGATAATACGGGGCCGCAGGGACTGGAAAGAAAAACTTTTATAGTTGAGTCCCACTATCACCAGTGTTTCATCAGCCGCAAGATTTTCGGCAGCTGATCCACTGGGTGTCAACAGCGCATAACCCTTTGAATAGTTATTGATGGTATCGTTGAACCCTGCTGCAAAATGATCTGACTGCCGCTCGATCTTTGACATCAGGTTGGTGCGCGGATCAATATTTGCCAAAACAAATTCAAACCGCATTTTCTCGAGATCCACCTTTCTGAACGCGATTTTTATTTTTTCACTCAGCTCCGATGTGGTAAATCTCTGGCCTATCGACGCTGGCTTTAAAAACTCAGAAGAGAAATCATCGGGAAACATATTCCCGACAGACGATTTACTGATAGGTCCCGATGAATAGTTGCCTTTGTAAGGTTCGAGCTCATGGCCAACTATGTCCGTAGCCTCGTCTATCTTTTCTTTTATCTGTTCTTCCCGCAAAGCGATCATATTTTTCAGCCACGACACCTGGAAAAAAATTATACCAGCCAGCGAAAGCGTGATGAGAATAGTGATAATTGTAAAGATTCTTTTCACAGAGACCTTCCTGATTTAAACTGAAAGATAAAAGGTTTTTAATATATCATATCAATCCGGCAAAAATACTATATGGTAACCGCAAAGACCAATATGCCATACCTGCGATGATTCTTTTAACGGGGTTTTTAACAACAACTCCTTCAGCGGTCACCTCCGGCATTCAAAACGGGAAAAAGTACCGTCTTTTTTTTTGAAAAAAATTTTATACTAAATTGAACCATGATTCAGCCCGGTCCAGGTATACTGTTAATAGCAGATCCTTTCTTAAAGGACCCGAACTTTCTTCGCACTGTTGTATTTCTTTGTGAGCATAAAGAAACCGGCAGCTTTGGCTTTGTGCTGAACCGCAAATATGAAAATACCCTGGATGAACTGGTCCCCGGGCTTGACAACATGAAGTTGCCCGTATTTTATGGCGGCCCGGTACAAATGGATACTATTCATTTCCTGCACCAGTATCCCGATGAAATTCCGGGAAGCGAAGAGGTGATCAAGGGTGTATATTGGGGCGGGGATTTTGAGACCGTGGTAGCGATGCTCAAAAACGGAACCGTTGATCCCGAGAGGATACGGTTTTATATCGGCTATTCCGGATGGAGCGATGGACAATTAAACAGCGAGCTGGAAGAAAAATCCTGGCTGACAGTAGCCGGTACCCGCAAACTGATCTTTCACCGCAACTACCAGGAAATATGGAAAGATTCACTTAAACAATTGGGCGGCGATTATGAAATGATGATCAATTTTCCGATCGATCCGCAGTTGAACTAATTTATCTTATCTGAAATTACTCTTACATTTACTGTCTTGCTTACTTCCTCAAATCGTAATATGAAAAATTATTTCCTGTTTTTAGTACTGCTGGTCTTTGTCTTTTCTTCCTGTACTAATAAAAATGACGCGGCCAATACCCGTGTCCTCGTTTTTTCCAAAACAAAAGGCTATCGTCATGCTTCCATCGAAAAGGGGAAAGCAGCGATACAAAAACTCGGAAAAGAAAACGGGTTCGCGGTAGATACCACAGAAAATGCAGATGTATTTAACGAGAATGATCTGAAAAAATATGCAGCTGTTATTTTTCTGTGTACAACCGGTGACGTTTTGAATTATAACCAGGAAGTGGCTTTTGAAAGATTCATCCAGTCCGGCGGCGGTTTTTGCGGGATCCATTCTGCAGCCGATACTGAATATGACTGGGGATGGTACGGCGAACTCAATGGCGCATGGTTTGACAGCCATCCCGAAATACAACCCGCATCATTGATAGTTGCCGACAACACCCAGCCTGCAACTAAACATCTCCCGGCAACATGGAACCGAACGGATGAGTGGTATAATTATAAAAAGATGGGTAATGATTTGAAAGTCCTGCTCAAAATAGACGAACAATCATATAAAGGCGGGAACATGGGAGGCAACCATCCTATTGCATGGTACCACGATTATGATGGCGGCCGGGCCTTCTATACAGGGTTGGGACATACTGAAGAATCCTATTCGGACTCATCATTCCTCAAACATGTTTTGGGAGGCATTCAATATGCCATCGGTGATAATCACCGTGATTATTCAAAGGCTAAAACACCCTATCCTCCTGAGGAAAGCAAGTTTGTAAAAACGGTATTATCGGAAGGCGAATTCTTCGAGCCCACAGAGATGACGATCCTGCCGAACTTTGACATATTGATCGTTCAGCGCCGCGGAGAAATATTGTTGTATAAAAATGATACAAAAAAGATACAAAAGGCGGGATTCCTGAACGTATACTGGAAAACCAAACATACTCCCGGAGTAAACGCTGAAGAAGGTTTACTGGGCGTTTGCAAGGATCCTGAATTCGCCACGAACCACTACGTGTACGTTTTCTATTCTCCGTTTGATACTTCAGTAAACCGTTTGTCAAGATTTGAATTGAAAAATGATTCAATCGATATGCAGTCAGAAAAAATTGTGCTGCAGTTCTATTCGCAAAGGGAGATTTGTTGTCACACAGGTGGTTCGATTGCCTTTGGTCCTGACGGCCTGTTATATGTATCAACCGGCGATAATTCTACTCCTTTCGATGAAGCGGGACAGCCTTACGTAAACCATGGCTTCGCGCCGCTCGATGACCGGCCGGGTCATGAACAATATAACGCCAGGAGAACCGCGGGCAACAGCAATGATCTTCGGGGCAAAATCATCCGCATACGGATAAAGAAAGATGGCAGTTATGATATCCCGGACGGCAACCTGTTTCCAAAAGATGAAGCAAAAACAAAACCCGAGATATATGTAATGGGTAACCGCAATCCCTATCGTATTTCTGTTGATCAGAAGAACAGCTTTTTATATTGGGGCGAAGTAGGTCCCGATTCCAATACTGATAGCCTGGAAACCCGCGGCCCTCGCGGATATGATGAGATCAACCAGGCAAGAAAAGCGGGTTATTTCGGATGGCCCTTGTTTATCGGTAACAATTACCCTTACCATCAGTATGATTATAATACCGGTAAAACAGGTGATCTCTTTGATCCATCCAAACCTGTTAATAATGCAAAATCCAATACCGGGATAAAAGACCTGCCTCAGGCCCAGCCTGCATTTATCTGGTATCCCTATATTATTTCAAAAGATTTTCCGGATATGGGCGCCGGTGGCAGGACCGCGATGGCGGGCCCGGTTTTCTATTCCGACATGTTTCCCGCCGATACAAGGTTGCCGGACTACTACAACGGAAAATTGTTTATCTATGAATGGATGCGAAACTTCATTAAAGTTGTTACGCTGCGCGCTAACGGCGATTTTTATAAAATGGAACCGTTTATGGAGAAAACAAAATTTGCAGCGCCGGTAGATATGGAACTGGGGCCTGATGGAAAGCTGTATATACTGGAGTATGGTACGGGCTGGTTCAGCAAGAACAAAGATTCCGGGTTATCCAGGATTGACTTTACGAAGTAGTTTGCCGGGAAACCCGTCACTTATAAACTGCGGCTTTTTGTTTTCCGCCTGCTATAAAAATAATTGATAGCCAGCACAACGATCAGTATGACCAGGCCAAAGAACTCCCTGGATTCTTCGATCCATGGCTGCTCTGCTTTCATGGAATCAGCAATGTTTTCAGCATGATGCTTGGTCATCCAGTCCCACGCCCCATTCTCATCAAAGAATTTATAGACAGCATATGCTCCATATACCAGGATACCTAATAAATAGGCGGGCCGGTAATATTTCCCGCGGAATGCGAGCCAGCAAAGTATGGCCGCGTACAAATAGATAGGAACCCAGACATAAGGATCCGGATCGTTGTATTGCAAGGCTGCAAACAAAACGAAAAGAATGACAAAGATGAGGTTAAAGATTTTCATGGATTAAACATACGAAATCGTAACTAAACCTGTAAACATCCTTACGGAAGTAAGACAGGTCCCAGTAAATAAAGCCATAAAACATATCCTGCTACTCCTCCTGCTATGCCTGCCCATACAAAGGTCCGGCGCTGGCCACGCGGAATGAACCTGAAAGTAACAATGGCTAATACTATTAACCCGGTCAATCCTGTGAGAGTAAAAACCGACCAGAAGGGCAGGTGAAGCCGGTGAGCTATTTCTATCTCGTCACCCGAAAGCATTATTCGGTTCCTGAAAAGTAAGACGCACAGCCATACAACCATATTGGCCGCTTGCCTTAGCCAGAATAAGCTGGTAAAGATGAGCAGCCACTGCCAGGGAAGAAGTTCCTGCCTTTCTTTAAAAGATTTTTTCCAGGCAAAAAGCAACAGGAGACTAATGGTACCGGTTAACATTGTTTGCAACGGACCTCCCATACTGGTAAGTAACCTTGCTTCCCGGTATTTACGGAGGAGATGATCATATTTTTCTTTCTCCGGGAAAAAGGTTCCGTCAGCTATTTGCTTCCGATACTGTGATTCGATTACATAAATTGAATCAAATGGTCCCAAATCATCGTAGTGAGTGGACGCAAAGTGAATGCTTGCCCTGAAACCAAAGCTCTTTGCAACGACATAATGCCCTGCTTCATGCAGTAGCGTACCTGCTGCGGTCGCCAGTATGAAGGCCATTACCAGGATAATAAAAAGCTTCTTGTCAAAGGTCCTTTTCAATAAAAGCGGATTGAAATTGAACGAGGGAAATGCCGGGAGAAAGGTAGAAAGTTCGGTTACTATTTTTGCATCCGTTTTTAAAAAAGCATTCTGACGCTACCGGATAACGCAAAAAAAACCTCCCGAGCAAGTCAGGAGGACATTGAATTTTGTTTTCAGAGCCGGATGAACTGTCAATCCTGAGGACGAGGACCAACAGGGTTTTTCACTGGTCCATTTAATCTGTTGAACGTTTATGTGGTTTCTATAGCTCCTTCTACCAATACAGTGACTTTGTTATTCAGTACCTCTACAAAGCCGCTTTGTATATCAAAATAAGTGAAATGATTCTGCTTATCCTTTAAAACTTTTACGCGTCCCGCCTTCAAAGCACTGACGAGAGGTGCATGCCTGTCCAGTACTTCAAAGCTGCCGCTGATTCCCGGCATCTGTACGCCATACACCTCGCCGCTGTAAAGTTTTTTTTCCGGTGTTAATATTTCTAGATTCATCCCCTGAACCCTGAAGGGCTTTTAGAACCCTAAAGTTGAAATAACTTTTAAGGTTGGTTAATTGTTGAGTAAAGTAAAGGAAGCTGAAGAGTGTTCCGGCTCCTGCACGATGTAAACTCCCAACATCACTTATCTTTTGTATTATAATAAAGAACTTCCAAATCATCAAACTCTCAAAGCCTGTCCCTGGAAGAATCAGGGAATGCTTTATCCCTGCGCTGCCGCCATCAGCTTCTTTCCCTTTTCTATCGCATCATCAATGCTGCCTACCAGGTTGAAGGAAGCTTCGGGGTATTCATCAACTTCCCCATCCATGATCATATTGAAGCCGCGGATGGTCTCTTCGATGGGCACCAGCACACCTTTCAGGCCGGTGAATGCTTCTGCCACGTGGAAAGGCTGTGATAAGAAACGCTGAACTTTTCTTGCCCGGGCCACCGTCATTTTATCTTCATCACTTAACTCATCCAGACCAAGGATCGCAATGATATCCTGCAATTCTTTATAACGTTGTAAGATCAGTTTTACACGGTTGGCACAATTGTAATGTGCGTCTCCCACAACCTGCGGCATAAGGATTCTGGAAGTAGAATCCAATGGGTCGACCGCAGGGTAAATACCAAGGTCAGCGATCTTACGCGACAATACCGTTGTTGCATCCAGGTGCGCAAATGTTGTAGCAGGCGCGGGATCCGTTAAGTCATCGGCCGGCACATACACTGCCTGGACCGATGTAATAGAACCATTCCTGGTTGATGTAATTCTTTCCTGCATGATTCCCATTTCTGTTGCCAGTGTCGGCTGGTATCCTACCGCCGATGGCATACGACCCAATAATGCAGATACTTCGGAGCCCGCCTGGGTAAACCGGAATATATTATCCACGAAGAACAGGATGTCTTTTCCTTTACCGGTGCCATCTCCATCGCGGAAATATTCAGCGATCGTCAAGCCACTTAAGGCTACCCTTGCACGTGCACCCGGGGGTTCATTCATTTGTCCGAAAACAAAGGTTGCTTTTGAATCAGACAGCTCTTTCATATTTACTTTGCTCAGATCCCAGCCGCCCTGTTCCATACTATGCTTAAATGCATCTCCGTATTTCATGATGCCGGCCTCGATCATCTCCCGCATCAGGTCATTCCCTTCACGGGTTCTTTCACCCACACCTGCAAAAACAGATAAACCTGAATATGCTTTTGCAATATTGTTGATCAGCTCCTGGATCAATACTGTCTTACCAACACCCGCACCGCCAAACAAACCGATCTTACCGCCTTTTGCATAAGGTTCGATCAGGTCAATTACTTTGATACCGGTAAACAGCACTTCTGTGGCGGTACTCAGGTTTTCAAACATGGGTGGTTTGGCATGGATCGGGCGACCGCCTTTTTTACTAACCGCAGGCAAGCCATCGATCGGATCGCCGGTAACGTTGAACAACCGGCCATGAATGGCTTCACCGGTAGGCATGGCTATCGCTATTCCTGTGTCCACAACTTCCATTCCCCGAACCAGACCCTCTGTTCCGTCCATTGCGATGCAACGAACACTATCTTCACCGAGGTGTTGTTCAACTTCCAGCACCAGCACGTCGCCATTCTGTCGTTTTAATTCCAGTGCATTATAAATCTCAGGAAGCGTGCCGTTAAACTGAACATCCACAACGGCCCCGATCACCTGTTTTACTTTACCGATGTTTGCCATATTAGAAATTTATAAAGAAGGTTAGTTTTCAGGCCGCAAAGGTAGGGGTGCAGGGGGAAAATCAAAAAAGTAAATGGAGAAATAAGGGCCCTGGAAATAAATTGTGGAAAACGCTTTTTTAAGCAGTCTCTAAAGCCCTGGCCGTCGCTCTTTCCGCCCAAAAATAAAGAGAGAAAGAGAGCATATAGTGTATCGTCCGTCTTCTCTTTTTCTTTTAAGTCTCTCATTCCCTTTCTGGCTTGCCTGGCTATTTCAGACTCTCAGCGAACCACGGAATCCCCTGGCTGCATAGTAAGATTCCGCACCATTGTGATACGTGAAGACATGGTTGTAGCGACGGTCACAAAAGATGGCACCGCCGAGTTCCCTGATAGCAGCAGGGGTCTTCACCCAGCTCGATGTCTTTGTATCAAACTTTCCCAATTGCTGCAGGGCGCGGTACTGTTCTTCCGTTAAAATTTCAATGCCCATACCGGCTGCCATATCAATCGCGCTGTCCTTTGGTTTATGTTCTTTCCTTGCATCCAGCGCCTGCCGGTCGTAACAAAGACTCCTGCGGCCTTTCGGACTTTCCTCCGCACAATCATAAAAAATATATTCACCCGTCTTTTTATCATAGTCCACAACGTCCGGCTCGCCGCCGGTTATTTCCATATCATCAAGCGACCATAGTATTTCGGTATTAGCCTCAAGCTTTGCCTGTACTTTTGCCCATTCAATGTCTTTATGCCTGTGCATGTTTTTTTCAAAACGTGATTTCAATGTGCTGATCAGTTCATTGCGTTGTGCTGGTGACAACTTCTTTTTAGTGCTGTTCATATTTTTTATTTTGCCGATTGAAAAAATGTGTATGACTAAAATTGTCCCGATTTTTTCAGAATCTCAGCATGTGTTAAGTACCGAAGGAGCCGTGCTGACCGGCTTTAAGCGGCTGGCATGGACACATTAATCATTTAAGCCCTTACCATTGAGAATATGCGGCATATACTTTTCCACTCTTGAAGTGCGGGTACCGGATAGTTTGGGTTGGGAAAAATGAAAAATATATCCTCGCTGCCGTCCGGGTGTCAACGCATAAAAAGCCTTTTTCAGCGCAGGTATCTTATCTAATTTATTTTGAAATTCCACCGGGATTTTGAAATCCGATGTCTTTTTCAATTTCACCTTCAGACCGGCTCGTTCTACCTCAATGGCTTCATAAACGCAGGCCTTCAGGATTTTTTCTGATTTAACTATTTCCCGAAGATTGGTGAACCGGGCCTGGCGGGCTGACTGCACGTTTTTTGTTTGGCGGATCAGGATACCGTCCGGATCATTTAACAGGGCGCCTTTGAAAAACAGCAATGCACAGTAATCTTTAAATCCATGTATTAAAACGATGTTTGCTTTCTCAAACGTATAACAGGGACAGCCCCATTTCAGTTCTTCGGTGAGCCCGCAGTCAAGAATAATCGTTCTCAATTTTTCATATTCTTTCTGCCACTTAGTTGCTTTACTAAAAAAGAAATCAACTTTAGGGTTCATATTTTTCTTTTATTGATTCGCCAAAATTAGTTTCCTTCCGGCAGGCCTGAAATACCACGATACCAGCGTCAGGATCAGCAACAGAAACGAGGGAAACAGTTCTATTGCCGGATCACCTACTGCAATATGTGAAAAGACAGCACCCGACATGATAAAGAAAAAACCTGCATAGACCCATTCCTTCAGCAAAGGAAATTTAGGCAGCAGTAAAGCTACAACTCCTGAAATTTTCCAGGCGCCCAGCATTGTTACTATGTAGACAGGATAGCCCAGATGAGTGATCATATCAACCCCGCCCTGTCCATCTTTTGCTTTGAATAACTGTACGGCGCCGGTTGATACCATTCCCAGTGCGAGCCAGATGGTAGCAACCCAATAGATAATTTTACCTGCCCTGGTGGCAGACATGTTTCTCTTTATCATAGTATGTTATTTTAATTTGCTTACAATGTCCTGCATACGGTTGTGGGCCATATTGATACCCTGCGCAAACGGTAACCGCAGTATTTGATCCCTGGAAGCGACGGATTCGAAAAGGGTATGAATGGTTAGCTTGCTTCTATCGTCAGAAAGTTTTTCAAAATCATAGAACTCAAGCTGAACACCAAAGGGCGTATTGGACATTTCAAATGTCCGTATGATTTTTTTGTCCGCGATACATTCATGTATCACACCATCAAAGCCGTATTTGTTTCCTTTAGGATCGGTTGTCTCAAATTGGTAGCTGCCGTGCTTTTTACATTCCAGCTTCAGCACTTTAGTTCCCATCCATTGCTCTACAATTTCCGCATCGGTATGCGCTTTAAAAAGTAATTCCACGGGTAAATCAAATTCCCTTGTTATCACCAGTTCCTGCTTGCCTTCTTCAGCATTGATTTTTGTTTTCTGTTCCATACCATTCTATTTTTTTGTGTTATATTTTTTCATGATGGTTTCTAATTTATTAAACCTGTCATCCCACATTTTGCGGAACGGTTCGATAAAGTCTGCTATTTCTTTCATCTTTTTGGGATTTAGATGATAATACATTTCTCTGCCGTTTTGCTCCTGTTTCAGCAATTCGCATTCCGTGAGTATCAGCAGGTGTTTTGACACGGTTGGCCTGGCGGTGTCAAAGTTGGATGCAATGGCGCCGGCTGTCATGGATTGCGAAGCAACCAATACAAGTATGGCCCTTCTTGTCGGGTCCGCTATGGCTTGAAATACGTCGCGTCTCAGGTTCATTACGTAGCTATTTGGCTACAAATATATGCGTAGCTATTTGACTACGCAAATTTTTAGTGACTTTTTTTCAAAAAAATTTCCCGCTCCCTCTAGTTTTAAAAAATATTTTGCTTCAAAAAAAAAATTTGTCCGCTCCCGGCAAGGCCGTTCGTCATATAAAAAATCATTTTCTGATAACTTAAAACAGTAATTATGGAAAAGTTTATGCTTATTTTTCAGGGTGGCATGTCCACTGCTTCAAGCGCCGAACAAATGCAGGCCCAAATGGGAAAATGGATGGCCTGGATCGACAAATTAAACCAGAAAGGCCAGTACGTTGCCGGTGAACCTCTTTTGCCCGGTGGCAAACTGATTGCAGGTAAAAAGAAAACCGTTACCGACGGGCCCTACACGGAAGGCAAAGAAGTAGTAGGTGGCTTTTTTTTGATCAAGGCAAAGGACATCGACGAGGCCATTAAGATATGTGACGACTATCCGGGCTATGAACATGGAGGCAGCGTACAGGTAAGGCAGGTGATGAAAGTCGAAATGCCGGTATGATTGAAAGTATAAGTCAAAATTAAAACCGAAAAAGCATGAAAGATTATCTTTTATTATTCAGGGGAGGTCTTGATTTTTCAACAGCAACGCCCGAGCAGTTGCAACAGGCGATGATGAAATGGAGATCATGGGTGGAACAGCTCACCAGCGAGGGCCGCTACAATGGCGGTCACCGGCTTGACAGAAGCGGAACGGTGCTGAAGGGAAATCAAAAGCAGCTTACCGACGGACCCTATACCGAAAGCAAGGAAATTGTCGGGGGATATGTCAGTATCCGGGCCGAGGATAAACAGCAGGCGATTGAAATTGCCAAAGGCTGCCCTATTTTTAATTATGATGGCATTGTCGAAATAAGGGAAATCGCAAAAATGTAATCGTTTGAACCCGGCAGAAAATATCTATGAGCTGGCTGACCATCTTTTCCGGCACGAGTCGGGAAAGATGGTTGCTGTTTTAACGCGGCTGCTGGGATTACAAAATATCGAAACCGCCCAGGATATTGTCCAGGACACATTGCTGCAGGCTATGAGTACATGGGGATATAACAGTATTCCGGACAAACCCGAGGCCTGGTTATACCGTGTTGCGAAAAATAAGGCCATTGATTTTTTAAGACGGCAAAAAAAATTTGAAGAGATAAGTCCGCAATATGCTTATTTGTTGCAATCCGAATATACGCTTTCGCCGACCATCAATAATTTATTCCTCGAAAACGAAATACAGGATAGCCAGCTCCGGATGATGTTTGCCTGTTGCCATCCGGCTATTCCCGAGGAATCGCAGATCGCGCTGACACTAAAAACACTTTGCGGCTTAAGCTCTCATGAGATCGCAAAAGCATTTCTCACCAATGAAGAGACGGTAAATAAACGGATTTACCGCGCCCGTGAAAAGATCAAAGCAGAGAATATCGGGCTGGACGTACCGCAGGGAAATGAGTTGCAACCCCGGTTGGACACTGTTTTAAAATCCCTTTACCTGCTATTTAACGAAGGCTATAATTCATCGCATACCGACCAGCTGATACGCGAAGATCTTTGCCATGAAGCCATGCGTCTTTGTTACCTGCTGGTGGAATACCCGCTCACGTCACGCCCGCGTAGCAAGGCTTTATTATCACTGATGTGCTTTCAGTCGTCACGGCTGAATGCAAGATTGGATGACAAGGGGCATATTATTTTATTAAAATACCAGGACAGGAGCAAATGGCACCGGCCATTGATACAACAGGGATTTGACTACCTGGATGCTGCAGCCGAACCGTTTGAAGTATCACCCTATCATTTTGAAGCGGCCATAGCATCCCTGCATGCAGCGGCGCCATCCTTTGAAAAAACCGACTGGAAAAGCATTTACAATTTGTATGAATTGCTTTACCGGGAACAACCCAGCCCGGTAATAGCAATGAACAAGGCGATTGCTTCGGCTTATGCAGTCAACCGGCAAAAAGCCCTGGACGAATTACAACAGATCAGTGGCCTGGAGAATTATTACCTGTATCATACGTCCATGGGAGAGATCTATTTTGAGTTGCATAATAAAGCCGCCGCAAAAAAATCATATGAAGCAGCGCTGCGGTTAACCACCTCTCACCAGGAACGGGAACTTTTAAAAAGCAAGATCCTGAGTTGTCTCGAATCATAATGCGGAGCGGAGGCATAGCTTTTGCATAGTAAGCAATATGAAAAAAATATTGCCCTGGGTATTTGCATCCATTTTAGTGATCTCCTGCACGAATTCGCAAACCGAAGAGCAACGGGCAGCGGCAGAAAAGGAAAAAGCCCAAAAGAATATGAGTACCCGGGATGAAAGCATCACCCGGTCCAACTCATACAGCGATCTTTTTTTGGACACTTCAGCCGTCGAAAAATTCATCGATGAGAAAAAAATTCCCGATTCGCTGGCCAATCGTATCCGGAGTTTTTATAATACCAGGAATTTCCAGTTTGCCTGGTTCAGCAGCGACGGGCTTACAGAACAGGCACGGGGTTTCTGGAACCTTCACGACTATGTAACAACCTATGATGCTGATTCATCCCTAAAGGATAAAGCATTACAGAAAAGAATGGATAACCTGATCACAGAAGAAAACCTTTCGGTAAGCGCTTCCGATAAATCATTTGTCAACACCGAACTGACACTTACATCGCATTTTATCCAATATGTTCTGCATAACTATGAAAAAGGGTATGTAAAAAGGAAAGAGATGGAGCGTTTCATTCCCAGAAAAAAAGAAGATCCTCTGCAGTTAGCCGATTCACTGATCAACAAAAAGCATAAGGACGATAAATATTTTGAAGATGTCAATGCCAGTTATAAGAGTTTAAAGGAAGAGTTAAAACATTATTATGACATCACCAGGCAGGGAGGATGGCCACAAATAGACCTGACAAAGAAATCATTTAAAAAAGGAATACGGGATACTGCGATCGTGGCCATCAAAAAAAGACTGCGGATCAGCGGAGATATGGCCGTCAACGATACATCAAATGTTTTTAACGATACCCTGGAAACGGCGATTAAGAATTTCCAGATCAGACATGGCTATAAACCTACCGGCGTGATCAGTGACTCATTGATAAAAGACATGAATGTGCCGGCTACGGTGCGACTGGAACAAATACTGATGAACATGGAAAGAATGAGATGGCTGGCATCGGCCTCTAAAGGCAACCTGATCGTAGTAAACATTCCCGAGTTTGTGCTGCATGTATACGAAGGCGGTAAAAAAGCTTTTGATATGGACGTGGTAGTGGGTAAAGAAGGGCACAATACCATGATGTTTAACGGTGACCTCAACCAGGTAGTTTTTTGTCCGTATTGGAACGTGCCGTCAAGTATCGTGAAGAAGGAAATATTGCCCGACATGGAAAAAAACCCGAACTATCTTGCCAAGGAAAATATGGAAATCACCGGTAATGAAGGAGGTCTTCCCGTTATCCGCCAGAAACCGGGAGGGAAAAATGCCCTGGGCAAAGTAAAATTTTTATTCCCCAACAGTTTTAATATCTACTTCCATGATACCCCTGCGAAAAGCCTGTTCGAAAAAGATAAGCGGGCCTACAGCCATGGATGTATTCGTTTGAAAGAACCGGTAAAACTTGCCGAATACGTTTTACGCAACCAACCCGAGTGGACCCCCGAAAAAATCGAGGAAGCAATGAGTAAAGATGACCAGCGGTTTGTCAGGGTAAAAGACCCTATCCCGGTTATTATTACTTATTATACAGCATGGGTGGATGACAACGGACTGTTGAATTTCCGCGATGATATTTACGGTCACGATTCGAAGCTGGCCGGTAAGATGTTCGCTTCCACGCATGCACTGGCATCAATAACAAAGTAACCCTGCTTACAATGCTCGTTTAAAGGCGCAGCCAGCGCCCGGTCAATGTGTCATGAAAACTTAAAAATAAGACGCCGTCAAAATAAACGGATTAATTATTTTGCAGCTGGCAAACGAATTCCATGCAGTTAACAGAGGTAACGACTAAACAGGCAGCCAGGGATTTTATCCGGGTGAATACAGAGCTCAACAAAAATGACGTGAACTATATCCGCCCCCTGGATAAAGATGTCAATGACACTTTCGATCCCGCAAAAAATAAAGCTTTCCGTTTTGGAGAAGCTGCACGATGGATCCTGCGGTCCGGCAATGGAGAACTGATCGGTCGCATTGCGGCTTTTGTTAACAAGAAATATAAGAATAAAGGGGATGATGTTCCTGTCGGTGGTATCGGGTTTTTTGACTGTATTAATAACCAGGAAGCTGCCGACATGTTATTTGATGTGGCCAAACACTGGCTGCTGCAAAGAGGAATGGAAGCGATGGATGGTCCTATCAATTTTGGCGAAAGGGACCGGTGGTGGGGCCTGATCGTACAAGGATCGGAACCCCCGTTGTATTGCATGAATTATAATCCGCCCTATTACCGCCCGCTGTTTGAAAATTATGGATTCAGAAATTTTTTTAACCAGATATGCTTTGCCCTGCACGTAAAGAATAAACTGGATCAGAAGTTTTATGATCGGCACGCGCTGTGTGCGAAAGATCCCAATTTCAGTTCCGCCCATATTAAAAAGAACCAGCTGGACAGATTTGCCCGGGATTTCACCATCGTTTATAACAAGGCCTGGGCGGGCCATGGCGGTTTGAAACAACTGGATGAAAAAGTGGTGCGCAAAATGTTTCATTCGATGAAACCGGTAATGGATGAAAAAATCAGCTGGTTCGCTTACTATAAAGGAGAGCCGATCGCTATATGGATCAACCTGCCGGACATCAATCAATGGTTCAAAGAAATGCATGGTCAATTTGACCTCTTGCATAAGCTGAAATTTCTCTGGCTCAAATCAACAGTTAAAACGAGCAAGTTTGTCGGGCTTGTTTTCGGGGTGGTGCCGGAGTTCCAGGGTAAAGGAGTTGACAGCTATATCATAGTGGAGGGTGCCACCACAATCCAGAATATAAACCTGAATAATGGCGAACCGGCATTGGATAAATTACTCTACCAGGAATATGAAATGCAATGGATCGGGGAATTTAATCCTAAAATGGTCAACGTAGCGGAAGCATTGGGAACTTATCGCAGCAGGATATTGACCACTTACCGGTACCTGTTTGACCGGACAAAGGAATTTAAACGACACCCGGTGCTGTTGTGAATGTCGAATGTTGAAATTTGAGATTTGAAATTCGTAATTCGAATTACGAAATATGAAGCTGTGAAAAAACTGAAGCCGCTGCTGGCAAAACTTTCTTTATTATTGCAGACCGGAGAGCAGGCAAGATTGTGAGCGTTTGACCCCTGTTTCCGGCTTTCGAATATGGACAAATTCATCGTTTCCGCTAGAAAATACAGGCCGCAGACATTTGATACAGTCGTAGGGCAATCGCACATAACCACTACATTAAAAAACGCCATCAAACATAACCAGCTGGCTCATGCTTTTTTGTTTTGCGGACCGCGCGGAGTAGGCAAAACGACCTGTGCAAGAATACTGGCCAAAACGATCAATTGTGAACACCGCACAAAAGACGGGGAAGCCTGCAATAAATGTAATTCCTGTGTTTCGTTTAATGAGGGAACATCGCTGAACATTCATGAGCTGGATGCCGCATCCAACAACTCGGTGGATGATATACGGGCATTGGTCGAGCAGGTTCGTTTTACCCCCCAGGCCGGTAAATATAAAGTCTATATCATAGACGAGGTGCATATGCTGAGCTCTTCGGCATTCAATGCCTTTTTAAAAACGCTGGAAGAACCACCACCCTACGCCATTTTTATTCTCGCAACTACCGAAAAGCATAAGATTCTTCCGACAATACTAAGCCGCTGCCAGATATTCGATTTCAAGCGGATCACCACGATTGATACGGTTGAGCACCTGCAGGAAATATGTGACAAGGAAGATATAAAGGCGGAGAAAGCAGCGCTGCAGGTTATCGCGCAAAAAAGTGAAGGTTGTATGCGAGATGCGCTCAGCATTATGGATAAAATTGTCAGCTTTACCAATGGTGAGCTGACTTACGTCAACACGCTTGAGCACCTCAATATTCTTGATGCCGATTATTATTTTAAGTTGCTCGATTGCATGCTGACGCAGGACCTTGCTGCAGCCATGCTTTTGTATGACGATATTAACCGGAAAGGTTTTGAAGGAGATCTTGTCATAAACGGCTTTGCAGAATTTATCAGGAACCTGCTGGTTTGCAAAGATGAAAAAGCTGCAGTGTTGCTCGAAGTGGTTGAGAGCTTCAGGGAAAAATATATCACGGCGTCAAAAAATGTTCCCGCTGCCGTTCTTATCAGCGCCCTAAATATCCTGAACGAAACAGAAATAAACTATAAGGCAGCCCGCAATAAAAGATTGCATGTTGAGCTTTCATTGATCAGGCTTTGTTATCTCCGGCAGGCGATTGAACTTACAGCAGAAGGGAGTACTCTTGGTAAAAAAAAACTAGTTGATGCTGCAAAGCCGGTTGCATTCAGGCAAATCACTCCTTTTGCTATCGAATCCGGAAATGGTGCGGCCGGTAAAACGGGGCAAAGAACAAAAGCGAAAGCCGGCATAGGCGCAAATGAAGCAAAACTGATTATTGAAGATTTACCTGCTGAAAAAACAAAGGTCGCTGAAGACAATCCCGCGTACTTAATAAATGAAGAAAGTGCTGCTGAAGATGCCGGGCAGATCGCAGCAAATAACCGCCAGGCAGCAACCGGGAAGATTTCCGCATTAGATAAGATCCGCAAACAATACCAGGGCAATGGCCCGGCCGTTAATGGCAATACCAATCATTCGCTGAAAGAAGAGGACGTCAGGATCGCATGGAATGAGTACATTCAAAAATTACGGGATACAAAAAACCCGGCGGTACAAAGTTTTGAACTGGCAGAGCTGCGGATCAGGGATGAAAACTCATTTGAAGCTGTAACGGCGAATAACCTGGAGCAAAAATTTATCGAACAGGAACGAAACAGGCTGTTTGCTTTCCTGCAGGAGAGATTAAATAACCGTTTGCTTCAGTTCGCCGTCATCATCGAAGATAAACCGGAGCTTCGCCCTAAAGTAGAGGCGCCGCTTTCCTCAAGGGACCAGCTGCAAAAGATGATGGAACAATATCCGCTGGTAAAAGAGTTGAAGGATAAGCTGAAACTGGACCTCGATTATTAGGACACTGTACGTTTACCTGGCCACTTTAATATATCCCCATCCATCCCGTTGCCTGGTAATGATCTCATAGATACCATCCGGAACGACCTCAACACCGGGAAGCAACTGGGATTTATCAATATTATTTCGTTTCATCGCTATCGCGCATATCTTAAAGGATATTCCTTTATCAGTTAACAGTTTTATAACCGCTGCCTGTTGTGCTGACCGGTCTTTAATTGCCAGGTCGATTCCCTGTCCATACATGACCACTTCCATCTTTGCATCAGGATTTCCTTCGCGGATGAGTCCCAATTCCCTGACTACCGCCAGTTGGTTCAATGAGTCCCTGCTTGTCATATCAAACACCACCCTGTAATCGGGATTTTGTGCCAGCGCGAAAAAGGATGAAACCAGGATGCCCGCCAACAATATGATCTTTTTCATGATTTCGTTTTAAAAAAGAGTTGCCAGTGTAAAGCCGGCAACTCCCAAGTTAATTTGATTTAATTTTTAGCGATCGTATCGGTTCGAATGGCCCGTATTTATGCTGCTCTTCCGAAAAATTGTCCCGGAAGGGTCCGTAAGGATGATCAAAAGGTTTGCCGGCAACATTCGGATAATCTTTGTTATAATCCTTTTGGGGACGCGGCTGCGAGTTGACAAAGGCAGCTACGTCCCATGCTTCTTCATCCGTCAACGGTGCGCTGTTAGACGGTGCGTCAAACGGCATATTATCTTTTACATATCCTGCAAAACGGCTCAACCTGAATAATCCTGCACCCGTGTTGTAACTATTGTTCCCCCACAGGGGCGGGTAAATATAATTCATGCTGTCACTGCCGGATAAACCTTGTCCGCCCGCACCATGACAACGCTGGCATTTTTGAATAAAAACAATTCTTCCCTTTACCGGGTCCGCGGGCCGGTCCATAAATGTAATATCCCGGATGCCGGCGCCCCATGGCTTTATATTTTTTGGCACATTTTGACCCAGCCAATTTATATAAGCCGCTATGGCTTTCATTTCGCGGGTGGTGGTGTCCAGCACATGCCCATTCAGGCTTCTGTCAATACAATCGTTTATTCTCTTATAGATATTCTCTATGGTGCCGCTGCGCTCACGGAATCTCGGGTAAGTTGAGAATACTGCGCTATAGTTGTTGCCCCACGTTTTAGTTCCGGCGTCGAGGTGACAATTCTGGCAATTCATCCCGTTGGTCAGGTGTGCCACTGTTCCTTTCGGACCGAGATAAGTCGCGGTATTGGCAATTAATTCCCGGCCGTAGCGGATCAACATTCCTGCATCAGTGTATGGAATGCGGGATGTATCGGGTGATTGCCATATGAACCCGGCAACAGTTTCCTTTTCCTTGCTATACAGAAGAGGTTTGTCATTTGTTGTTGCCAGTACAACTATAACAGGTAACCCGGCGATAATTATCCAGGTAAGCAGCCTGCGAAAATTGATCACTTTCATGAACCAAACTGTTTCCTGGCTTTACCCGGCAAAGCAATATTTACAGCCATTTTCCTGCGCACGTCCTACGGCCCATACACCCGACGGAACGATCTGAACTCCCGGTAACAAACCTGCCGTCCAATCCTTCATTACTTCTTTGGGATCCATGCTCATCATTTGAGCCACCACGTTGGAGTAAACGGTCATGGCTGCATTGCATACGCAGAACATCACCCCGCTAGCCTGCAGATCATTGATACCGATTTCTACATCACCAAATCCCGGCGCTTTAAAATCGCCTTTCTTTGGTTTCCAGAATGGATTGCGAACCGTAGCGGCTGTGGCAGCGTCGGAGGCCTGGAATGCCGGTCCCAGTTCTCCCGAACCTTTGAACACTTCTGAAAATTTATATTTTGACCAGATACGATCTTCAAATGCATAAGGAATTGCATCATGCCGCAGCACGACTACTACACCGCAATCTTTGTCTGCCGATCCTGTAGCCGCATTGGTCAGCAAGAAGACTTTGGGCCAGATAAACGGCATGATTTCGTGCGGACGGGTAGCATCAAAAATGATACTGTGTTTTTTCCCTTTGAGTTTGCTGAACCAGACATCAGGATCATCCGGATTGAACCCGGGTATCTCGTTTGCCCCGGCTTGTAATGGTTGAAGCAGCGAAGCCAGCCCAATAGTAGCCGCGCCTGCTGTAAGATTTCCCAAAAAACGGCGGCGATCAGTTGGATCACCATGATTAGTTTTTTCCATACATAGCATTTTTTATAAAGTTAAAATTGAGGTTTGCCATTTTTAATTGCATATACGTTCTGTTTCAATACAAGGTTGCGGAAACAAGTGCCGTCACACAATTTTATCCTTCAAAGCTTTGGCTACAGCTTCTCTTCCACAATTGACGTGCAGCTTGGTATAAATATTACGGATATGCCCTCTCACGGTATCTAAACTTATATAACAGGTGGCAGCGATCATCTTATAGCTGAACCCTTTTACCAGGTATTTCAATATTTCGGTTTCTCTCTCAGAAAGATTATACAGTTGCCTGCCCGGTGATGTTACCTGGAACGACTGCAGGACTTTCCTGGCTATCGGTGGTGAAAGCGGAGCCCCTCCATGCAGCACGTTATCGATCGCATCCAGGAGGTTCACAAATGATGTATTTTTCAGGATGTAGCCATTGGCGCCCGAGCAAAGACATTTGAATAAGCGTTCCTCATCTTCCAGCACTGTATGCATAATAATAAATGTTTGCGGCGCCCTTTCTTTTATGATCCGCAACCCTTCAATGCCATCTACTCCCGGCATATCGATGTCCATGATCACTACTTCAGGATGAAGCCTGTCAATGACTGCCGCTGCGTGTTCACAGTTTTCATAATCCCCGCTGACTTTATAGCCTTCTACTCCATCCAACAGTATTTTAAGCGACTGGCGCAGCCGCAGGTTATCTTCGAAAATGACAATGTTGGTCAGCATAAAACACTAAAGTTAACCTTTGGGTACCTATACCGCCAATGGCATATCTATGCTATTTGTGCCCTTAACGTGATCGTGGTGCCGGAACCGAAAACGGATTGTATATCCAGTTTCCACCGCTGGCCCATGGCCCTTTCCTGCATATTGCGTATACCATTATTCATGAGCGGCGCAGTAGTATCAAACCCGGTACCATTGTCTGATACGACCATCACCAGTTTCTTATCTGCAGCGACAAAACTGATATTTACGCGTGTGGCTTTTGAATGTTTTGCCAGGTTAGTGACCGTTTCCTTAAATATCATGTACAGGTCCCTTCGTTGCTGCATACTGAGTTTGACCTGCTCGATCTCGGGGTTGAAATCCGCTTTCAGTTCGATGTCCTTGGCTTCGAGTAATTCCGAAGCATAATGCAGCATACGCGGCAATGATTCACCCAACGTATCTATTGTGGGGTTTATGCTCCAGACTATTTCCCGCATCGATTCAGATACATGCTGGCTGTCTTCATAGATCCGCCTGAGAATACGGCTCAACGCATTCTCATCATGCAATTGTTTTTGTGCCAGCAGGCTCGCCAGGCTGATATTGGTTAGAGTAGACCCTACCTCATCATGCAGATTTCTAGAGATCTCGCTTCGTATCTGTTCTGTTTTCGTCAATTGACGCAGGCGAAAACGGTACAACACATAAAACAAACATCCTGTGACCAGAAGTATCAGACCATAAAACCAGGGCGTTTTCGTAAAAGGCGGTTTAATATAAAACCGGACACTAGCCGTCTCTGAACCCCATACGCCACTGTTGTTGGAAGCTCTTACCAGGAAGGTATAATGACCGGGTGCCAAATGACTGAAATTGATCTGGCGCTGGGTACCTGCCATGATCCAACCCGTATCTTCTCCAAGCAGCTTATAGGCATATTTTATTCCTGAACCATTTGTCAGATCGATTGCCGAATAACGAATGGTAATATCATTTTGCCATGATTTAAATTTTTCAATCTTGTTCTGTTCCGGCATTAAAAGGTTTCCGTTTACATGCATGGCAGTAATGATAGTTTTTCGCGGTGGCGGATCAGCCCGCATATCGTCCGGGTCAAAATGAAAAACAGTTGACGAACCGGCTGTATATAGCCGCCTGTTTTCTTTATCGTAGTAAAAGTAAGCTGTCGGGTAGCTGGCCGGCAGCCCATCTTTTTCCGTATAGCTTGTAAAAGTTTCCGAACGGCAGTCAAAACCCGAAAGATCTCCCTCTGTGACCAGCCACAACTTTTCATCTTTATCCTCGTAGATGCTGCTGATATGATTGCTGCTTAACCCTTTTTCATGACCATAAATAGTGACCAGGTTCGAATGAAGATTAAATTTCGCCAGGCCATCTGTCACGGTTCCCAGCCAGATCGTGCTGTCGTCTTTGCACCAGATCGCGGACAGGTTGCTTAATCTTGTGTGTGAAGCAGTTTGTAGTGTTACAAGCTGAAACCTGTGGCCCTCTCTTTGCCAATGAACCAGGGCACCACTTGCATCACTGACAAACCACAGATCGCCCTTGCTGTCTTCTGCAATTTGAGTAGGATAACGTAACGGGTAGCCGCCGGGGGTATTGGGTGGATACCACGTAAAGCGATGAGTTTTTGTATCGTAACAGCAAAGTCCGTGCGTTTTACCCAATCCCATCCAAACCAGGCCACGACTATCGGCAAACTGTGTAGTAACCGCAAATGAGTCTAATGCAGAAGGCTTGCCCGGATAGCCGGGTATTCTACCGGATTTTCTTTTTGAAACACAATACCAGAACAACCCAGCCTGGGTGCCCGCCCAAACAGTATCGGGGTGAACCTGCCGCACATTCCACACAAAGTTTGGCCACCTGTCACCCGCATGTGTATACAACAAATGCTGCTCCTGTTTACCGGATGACACATCTATTTCAAAAAACCCGTTACCATAAGTCGTCGCCCATAGGGTGTTGTTGCTTTTTGAAATAGAGTTAATGTCATATTTGACAGGTTGACCGGTAGTCTTATCAATAAGGGTGTTGCTTTTAAAATATTGTTTGAACGGAGATATCTTTTGCATACCATGTTCCGTAGTAGCCAGCCACCAGTTGTTTTGCTGATCCCGTAATGCTGCATCGTATTCATAAGCGTCAAACAAAAGCGAAGAGGGAGTATGAAGGACAGGCTGGTTATCCTGCCAGGTAACCGGGATCGCAGCCAGCCCGTAGTTGTGAAATAAAAACAACAGCCTGGCTGAATCAATTACCGAAAGCTGCTGTGACCATAGAATATACGGATACTTGTTGTAGGGGAAATAGCAAACCGATGATTGCTTTCCGGATTCATCAAAAACATATAAGCTGTCAGCAGTGGGTTTGACGCATAAAAAATACCTGTCGAATATTTTGAACATATTTGAAGAAGGCGTGTATTCGTCAAACCTGGGGAAGCTATGAGACTGGTAAAGATCATACGCAAACTTTAACGGGTGCAACCAGAAAGAGCTGGCTAAATCCATTACCCTGCCTTCTTTCCATGAGTAAACCTTTAAACCGGTTGATAAATACAACAGCATATCACCGTTGGACAGTGGTAACATTTTTTCCACGAACTTCAACCGCCGGCGTGTGATATCGGCTTCTGTAAAAGAAGATGGAATTGTTTTCAGTAATTCGCGGTTGCTGTTAAAGATAAAAATGCAATTGGCCGAGGCTGCCCAGAGATTCCCGCGCTGATCGGTTTGCAAACGGGTAATGATGTTACTGTATTCATCCAATGCATTGTTTTTCCGGTAATAAAAACTTGTAAACATCCCGGTACTGCTGTTATAAAAATCCAGGCCGGCCTCTGTGCCGATAGCAATAAAATTACCCGGTAACTTTTTCAGGCAATACACATAATTATGCGAAACAGAATTGCTGTTGTCGCTGTGGAAGTATTGAACCACTTCCGTACCATCATAGCGGTTAAGACCATCTGTTGTAGCGATCCATAAAAATCCATTATCGTCCTGGGCCAGGTCGTTTATTTTATTGCTGCTGAGACCATTTTCAGTGCTGAGTTTCTCCATGAAATGAGGCGCTTCCTGTGCGTCCGCACCGGTTAAAAATGCATAACCGGGAAAGAGAAAGATATAGACAAGCCATTTGCGCACAGCTTTAAGATTGGAAATACCAATTTAGGTTTTTTCCTTTGACCGGAAAAGCGCGGGCCTGAGGTGTCACGCGGAGGGGCAACGAGCGCTAATGGATTATCCGATGGCTATCTTCTACCGGTCATCTTCTTAATAAAATCTATCTCATCCGGCATGTAGGGAGTGTAGTCGGCTTTGAACAGGATATGGTGCCATAAAGGAGGGTCAGCCGTATATTTTTTCTCCCAGCTGTCCCACGGAAATTTGGTCTGTTCTTTTCCGTCGGCAAATCCCCAGTTGATCACACCTACATGATATCTTTTCGCAACGGGCATTATAGTGATTACCGTGCTTTTATTTCCCCTTGCCATGTACTCCGAACAAAAAACCGGCTTACCACGTGTCTGTAACGCGTTTACCTGTTTCCGGAAGGTTACCGAATCATCATAGCAATGAAACGTAATGACATCTGAATTCTGCAATTGTATTTTTTCTGTTGGTGTCAGGTTCCTGCTGCTGTCGATATGCCAACCGTTTTTCCAGAATGTCCAAAGTCCCGATGTCAGAGGCTGCGTGGGCGCTTCACTTCTTGCCCAGGCAAATACACGTGGTAAAAGATGATTGACAGCTTCTACTTTGTCCTTTGGTTCCTTGTCGCCATAGCTGCTGCCATTGGTGTTATCCGGCTCATTCCATATATCCCAGCATAAAATACGCTTATCGTTCCTGAATGCTTTGATGATTCCTTTTACGTATTGTTTTAACTGGTCGTATTGGGTGGTATCCATCAGGATCAGGGCACCGGGGCTTTGCACCCAGCCCGAATTATGCAACCCGGGAACAGGGTCATGTTGTTTACCCGGCTGTGGAAACGGGTCCCAGCAACTGTCAAAGAAGACAAGCATGGGCCTGATATGATGTCTCGAACAGATGCGCAGGAAAACATTTATTCTTTTTACAAAACCTTTAGCATCCTGCTGCCATAATTTATCGTGCAGGAAGACGCGGAGCGTATTGAAACCAATACTCTGCGCCAGCGACAATTCTTTGTCGATGATAACGGTATCGAAACTTTCTGCCTGCCACATTTCAAGCTGGTTAATCGCGGTAACGGGCAGGTAATTACAACCCGCAAGCCAGGGTTGCTGCCTGTACCATTGCCAGGCTTTTTCTTTTGTCCATACGGTTTGAGCTGAAACGGGGTCCAGGCTATCAAAAACAAAAATGAAGGCGACAATTAACAGGAAGGAAGACGCCTTTGTATTCCGGTTTGCCATTTGTAGTATTTAGTTAAAGCATCAGGAAGCCAAGATACAAGAACCAAAGAAAATCCAAATAGTAAATTTCATTTAAGCGGCAATTTATCAATTTATCTCTTTACCAGGTCCAGTTGCGATTCCAGGATAAATTTAAATTGACTGAACAGGAAAACATTCAGGGATTGCCAGGCTTCATTACTTACCTCGTTGAGCAAGATCAGCTGGCGATCAAGAAAGGCGGTACCGTTGAAATAAGAATGTCTGGTATGAATGAATTCTTCCGCCTTCTTTTTACTTGCACTGTCGTGATCAAAGGCACCGGCTTCCAGTAATTGTTTCAGGCTTGCCTTGAATTTTGGTTCGTGATCTGATTTCAGGTCATCGATCATCGTATTAATTTGTGCGACTGCGATCGTTTGTCCCCTGAAAATAGGCGCCAACGACTCAAGCATCGTGTTAATATCTTTCAGAAATTCATCAGCGTTTTTCCTGTTGTCAAAATAACCGGTATACCGTTGCTTCAGCTTCACCGCCTCTTCTCTTCCCTTTTGAGCTGCCTCTGCCAGGAAAAACTGAACAGCCTGTTTATCCAGCCGGGCCAATTGTTCTTTTTGCTGCCGGGTTTCTGCTTCCAGCGCTGCAATAATGCGGGCTGCTTCTCCTTTCTTATATTTTTCACCGTCAAAGTCAAACGTTTTTGTCTGGATCTTTTTTTCATTGATGGCCTTGAGGATCTCCGTGTCCCTGATGTTGCTTGCAATTTTTTTCGGTATAGAAGCATTTTCAGCAGAAAAAAGCTGTTCAAATGTCAATTCGCCATCCGTGTTCCCTTTTTCCGCTTCATCTATATTAATAATATCGACCTGGCGACCGTCATAAAAGCCATTGTATTCATCAGGCAGGCTCGATTTTTTTATGTCCGCATCGAGTTTGTCTTCAAATTCTTTATTGTCGATCGTCATGACTTCCTTTTCCCTCACGGCGTTTTCATATATTTTTTGTGTCAGCAGCAGCTGCCATTTATCTTTCTGATCAAATAACAGCCAGGCAGGTCCGGGGATAGTTTCGGCAACAACCGCAAGATCGTTGAGGTGCTGTACGCGCTCTTCTGTTGCGGGGTGAGAGGCCCATTGATCTTTAAAATTCACACGGGAATTATTATTATCTGATACTGATTTTTCATCGACGACAGGAATATCATTTACTACCTGTAACTTGAATTCATGTGCGAGCTGTTTTAATACAGCCCGCTGGTTCTGGTAAATATTATTGCTTACCTTTTTATGCCTGAAGAGGTCGTCGCATTTTTGTAAAGTAATAGTGTAGCCGGTATTGGCAAGTTCTATCCTTCGCAGGGCGGTAACAAGGCTGTCGCTCCCGCTGACGCTGGCAGCGACAGCGTCAGCATGAAATTCCATCTCCCTGGATAGCCGCATGTAATTTTTATTGATCAACGCATACATCTGTCGTAATACCCATTGTATGCCGCGGGCGATTCCGGCGGTGATCCTGGCAAAAAATGCAAATACTCCATCCATTCTTGCCCAACCACCGAGCATACCCACATAGCCGGTGTTTTGGAAAAGCATATTATAGATGATCTTATTCACATTATAGACAAAACTTCCGAGTTTCATACTACGTTGCGAAAAGTGGCCAAACTCATGTGCCAGCACCGCTTTGAATTCACTTACGTTAATGGAATTGACAAGTCCCAGCCCGATCTGCAGATTTTTTCTTACCGGCAAAAACATACTCCAGAAACTGGAATTATAAAACACTGCTGCATTTACATCGGGTGACAGGAAAATCTTTTTCGGGAAAGGGGTTTGTACATCATACGTAAGCTTTTGGATAAATTCAAACAGTTGCGGCTGGTCTTCTTTACTGATCTCGATACTGCCCGATTTATCAAACTTCGAAACGGCAAAGAGGAATTTGATGAGGAAGATAAAAACCATGAGTCCCAGGCCCATGATGCCGATGCCGACAAATATGATGAAACCGTTCGGTACGGCCAGGATAATCGATAGTCCGCCGTATACACAGGCGATGACTAGTGCTATGGATAAAACAAACATCAGCAGATAGACAATCAGGAAAAGTATAATGGAGACCATGACACGGGAAACTTCTTTTTTAAAAGAAGCTGAGACCTGTGTAATAGATTCCGGAACATTGGCTGGAGTAGCCGGGTACAATAAAGGATCACCTTGCATAAAAAGGTTTTAATGGCGGACAGGCAATGAAAGTAAGAAAAGTCATTTAAATAGTGTCGTGATTTAAAAAAGTTTTATAACGGCGCTGAGGAAGCAATAGTTATTCCCCGCAAGGGAAACTTATAGTTGCATATCAGTGTGTTATTAGATATAAGTTGTAAGCGGTTGTGTTTACCTACCATACTGAGTGTGGATAAGGCCGAAGGTGATCGAATATTTTCACGCGGGTGTGCGATAAAAATCGCGGTAAGATGGATGTTTATGCTTTTTAGGGGGATTGACTTTGTTCTATTTTGCTCAAGAGGTGACACCTTTTAAAAAGGTGTCACCTCTGCCCATGCCGATCGCAAAAAAATACCTGGCTGATATGACGGAACAGAATATTTATCATATATATAACCGGACAAACAATCACGAACCACTTTTTCTTTCTGCAGAAAACCGCAGGTTTTTCCTTCGGAAATATTCTGATTACTTATCTCCTTTTCTTGATACATATTGCTGGTGTCTGCTACCTGATCATTTCCATTTTCTTGTCAGAATAAAGACCGCAGCTGAAATAAAAAATTATCTTACCCACCTCGAAATATTAAATAGCACTGAAAAAGACTACCTGAATAAAGAACAACCTTGCTCAAAAATCCTCAAAAATGCTTTTCATCGGCTTTTTACCTCTTATGCTATGAGCTTTAACAGGTACTTTCAACGCAAAGGCAACTTGTTTCATCGCCCTTTTAAGCGATTAGAAGTGAAATCCCGCTCTCATTTTACCCAGGCGGTTGTTTATATCCATGCTAACCCAACGAAGCATAAAGTAGTTGACGATTTCATGAATTATGAGTGGTCATCCTGGCCATTGATCATGTCTGCCGGGCCGACCGGGCTATTACGACAGGAATTGATAGACTGGTTTGGTGGTCCGGATATGCTTATCAAAGCGCATAATGACTTATCTCTATACTACCATGACTCTGAAATCGCAATAGAATGTTGACCCTGGAAAGCGTCGCCTCTGAAGTACCTCCAATTCCCAACTTTACCTTAATTTCGGCCAAAATTCAAAGGCAAATGGCTGAAGTGATATTGATGCCCCGCCTTAGCGATACCATGACGGAAGGTGTGATCGCTGAATGGCACAAAAAAGTTGGTGATACGGTAAAAAAAGGCGACCTCCTTGCAGAAGTGGAAACCGATAAAGCCACGATGGAATTGGAAAGCTATAAGGATGGCACTCTTCTTCATATAGGGACAGATAAAGGCGGAAAATTACAGGTAAATGATCTCCTTGCCATCATCGGCAGCAAGGGAGAAGATATTTCCGGGTTACTGAAAGACGGCGGTAAGCAGGCAGCCGCAAACCCCGAACCCGCAGAAAAGGCGCCAAAGAAAGAGAGCCCTAAACAGGAATCAAAACCCCCCGAAAGCGATAATAAACAACAGGCGCCGGCAATCGACGTTTCAAAAATGGAAGAGGTCGTATTAATGCCCCGCCTCAGCGACACCATGACCGAAGGCGTGATAGCAGGATGGAATAAAAATGTCGGTGATACGATAAAGAAAGGAGATGTGTTAGCGGAAATAGAAACAGACAAGGCCACAATGGAACTGGAAAGCTATAAGAACGGAAAGCTATTATACCAGGGAGCAAAAAAAGGTGAAAAGATTGCAGTAAACGATTTATTGGCAATCATTGGCGAGGAAGGCAAAGTAGATGTCAATAAAATTGTGGCAGCCGCCAAAGGAGGACCTAAACCCGCGACTGCCGATAAAAAGGAAGAGACCCAAAAACAGGAAACAACTGCTCAAAAAACACAAACTTCAAAGGAACAGGTAGCATCCGAACAACATTCGTCAAACGGGCGTGTTAAAGCTTCCCCTCTTGCTAAAAAGCTCGCTGCGGAAAAAGGAATTGATATCAGCAAATTGTCAGGAAGCGGTGATGGCGGAAGAATTGTAAAAGCAGATATTGATAGCTATAAACCGTCAACCGCTCCCGCGGCCGAAGAAAAAAAAGGAACCGTACCCGTATTCACACCTGTTGTTTCGGGACAGGAAGGTTATACAGATATTCCCAACTCGCAGATGCGTAATGTTATTGCGAAACGTTTGGGTGAAAGCAAATTCAGCGCACCGCATTTCTACCTGACGATGGAGATCAATATGGACAATGCGATCAGTGCACGGGGCCAGTTAAATGAGGCGAGCCCTGTAAAAATCAGCTTCAATGACCTGGTAGTAAAAGCCTCGGCGCTGGCACTGCGCCAGCATCCTGCGGTGAATGCATCATGGATGGGTGATAAGATCCGCCGGTACCAGCATATCCACGTCGGTATAGCTGTAGCCATTGAGGATGGATTGATCGTCCCGGTTATACGTTTTGCAGATCAGAAAACACTGCCGCAGATCGCCGCAGAAAGTAAAGAGCTGAGTGGCAAAGCAAGGAACAAGAAATTGCAACCGAACGAATTTACCGGTAATACATTTACTATTTCTAACCTGGGTATGATGGACATTGACGAATTTACCGCTATCATCAATCCCCCCGATAGTTGTATCATGGCTGTCGGCAGGATTAAAGAAATCGTCGTAAAGAAGGGAGAAGCGTTTGCTGTAAGTAATGTAATGAAAATAACATTGAGTTGCGATCACCGGAGCGTGGACGGGGCAACCGGTGCCGCGTTCCTGCAAACATTCAAGAAATTTCTCGAAAACCCGATCACCATGTTGCTTTGACCGTGCTGAAAATAATTCTGAAAGCTATATGTTCCTGCATATAGCTTTTTTTATCAGCATTCCTTTAGCACTTACCGGCAATAAGAGTATTTTCTTAAACAGGAAAATAAAGCGGTAAAACCAAAATATTTTTTACTTACAACTGTTATGTTTGCGGAAATCCAGGCCAATGAAACCGAAAGAAAAAGGAAAATTTTCGTGGACAGGTTTATTTATTGTCACTGCTGTTTCGTTTTGTTTATTCAGCGTCTTTCTTAAATTGATAGATGGCTCTTCAACGCATTCTTCCTTATTTTTTAAAATTGCGATTGTATCATTTGTTTGCTGGGTGTTTGCTTATATCCATACTGTAGTCTCATCGCCGGCTGACAGGAGCAAGGAACAACAACAGGTATAATATCATCGCCCGAAAAGCTGCCTAATCCTTTGTTACTTCGAGCAAGGCAATTTTGCCATCCATTGTCGATACGACCAGGTGATGTTTATCCATTACACGAACCGTATTGACCATTGAATTATCGATCTTATGTACCCATTTGATACGTTGGGCCGACGGGTCAATGGCATATACAACTCCGTTCCTTGTTCCAAAAAAAACAGTTCCCTCTTTCTCAATCAGCATTGAAGGCACATGTTCGTAACCAAACCCGCAATGCATTTTCCATGTGGCCCATTGTTTTTCACGACTGGTAGCATAGGCAACAATAGTGTCCTGCATTGTCTTTCCGTAAATCCAATTACCGTCGCCGGAAATACCAATCGATTCACGAACGGTTGCATCATTGTTTCTCCAAAGCGTCTTACCGCCGGCAACATCAATCGCTGACAGGTACCTGTCTGGTGCCACTACATATACAATATTATTATGGGCAACAGGGAGGCAGGCTGCGGGTGAATAGTTACGCACAGTTGATCCGTTGTTCCATTTCCAGCTCAATGCTCCCGTATGCATATCCAGCGCATACAGGTTCCTGTCCCAGGCACCAAAAATTAATTTGCCTTCATATGCAAGAGGTGTGCTCACAACGGGCCCTTCCAAACCCGTAAACTTCCAAAGCATTTTACCTGAATTGAGTCCAAGTGCGATAAACGAATGATCACTTCCACCGATAAAAACTGTATCATTGATAATTAAGGGACACCCCAATACGGAAGCCGCTTCTTCATGTTTCCATTTCAATTTGCCGTTCAGGACATTTAAACAATATACATTTCCATCACCGGACCCGAAAACCACAAGTTCCTTTGAAATAGCAGGCGAGGAGAATATTGCCCCGCCTGTTTGATAGTCCCATTTTTGCTTCCCTTCCTTTAAAGAAATACAGACCAGTTTTCCATCCTGGTTTCCCGCGATAACGTTGTCACCGGCAACAGCAGGCGTGGAAATAATATTGGCGTCGGAAGAAAACCGCCACCTTTCCCTGACCTCTTTATATTTATCGTTGCTCCGGTAATCAGGCCGGTTGAAATTTTTATCTGCCGCGAAATGCCGTGTTTCTGTTTTTATCCCGGTCCAGGGTTGTAATGTCTCTGTGCCCGGCCTCCTTTCAGTAAAGATGATAGAATCAGTTCTTACATCAACCAGGTTATATCCTCCCACTTCGGCTCTTGCCCGCAGGTTGGACCTGCCCATTACTGCAGGTATATCTTCAAAATTCATTGCTTTGTTGGTATGACCATGACCGCAAAGAATCGCCCATGTATTGTAACGGCGAAGCCGGTCCGTTACTTCATACCAGTTATCCAGGCTATTGTCGATCGGGTAATGATTGAAAAAAATGACAGGCTGTTGATCTTTGAGCGCACTAAGTTGCTTATCGAGCCAGTTGATAGCACCGCGGGGAATATGCCCGTCACTCATGCGCAAATAAGGGCCCGACGCACATCCCAGGAAACGGATACCGCTATGCTCAAAGCTGAACTTATCGCTTCCAAAAACTTTTATGAACTCATCTCCCCCGCTCTCGCTCCACCCCGTGTCATGATTGCCGGGAATAATGTAATACGGGACTTTCAGCTTTTCGAAAATCTGCCTGGCTCTTTTTATTTCCTCGTTGGTGCCAAGTTCAGTGATATCACCGGTGATCACGACAAAAGCGATATCGTTCATCTGGTTGATATCTGCCACTGTCCTTTCCAGGTCTTCCTCTGCTTTTCCGTCCGGCGAACCAATATGGGTATCCGAAAGGAAAGCAAACCGGAACATTTTAATTTGTGAGTGAACTGGTATGACTAAGATGAGCAGGAGAACAACCAGGAGTTTTTTCATTATGGCAAGATAGTAATAAGACATTAAAACCGTTTTCTGTTATATTGCAATACTTTTCCATCTGAACTATTGTCATGAGAGTTGGCCTGTTTATAATAATCTTCTTTACAGCAGTCGCAGCAGCGGCTCAACGAAAGAAAGACAAAGAGTCTTACTATGTTTATGACAGTGCATGGAAGCCATGCCAGCCGGAAAATGCAAAGTTCCTGGGCTACCTCGTAGAGCTGGATGATACGACTTACCGATGGAATTTCTACAATTATAAAGGCCTGCTGATGAGCGTCGAAACCTACAGAGACAAAGATGCACAGATCCCGAATGGATATTTCGCCTGGTATGACACACATGGTATCATCGATTCGTCCGGGTATTCGGCTAATGGAAAAAAAGACGGGAAGTGGTATACCTACAGCGATACGCTTTCAGTGATGATGGAACAGGAATACAACAAGGGAAAATTGATAAAGACGACCGATTATACTGATCCGTCCTATAAGCGATCAACCCCGGATACCGATTCGCTGCCAGGGGACCACGAGGCCGGATTCAAAGGCGGCATAACGGGATGGCGGAAATACCTGGAAAGGAATTACCAGTACCCGGCAAGAGCATTAAGCATCGGTCAATACGGAACGGTGACAGTCGATTTCATGGTAGACAGCACCGGTAAAATAATTGTTTCAAAAATTTCAAGGTCAGTGGAGCTTTCAATTGACCAGGAGGCAATACGACTGATCCGCGAATCGAAAGACTGGGTACCTGCAATCAGGATGGGCAAACCCGTAAACGCCTACCGGAGACAACCTATCACATTCAGCAAACAAGAATAGAATTTCAATATTTTTTGAAATTTCAAAACATAAAAATTAGCTTTGTGCCATGAAACTCACAGAGGCCAAACAACAATTTATCAGCAGCTGGGGAGCGTTTGGGACGCATTGGGGCATCAACCGCACCATGGCACAGATCCACGCATTGTTATTGGTTACACCCGATCCCATGACACAGGATGATATCATGGAACAACTCAACATTAGCCGTGGCAATACCAACATGAATATCCGTGAGCTGATCAACTGGGGTCTTGTTGACCGGGTATTGATGACAGGGGAACGTAAAGAATATTTTTCTGCCGAAAAAGATATATGGAAAGTAGTAAAGCAGATTGTCAAGGAAAGAAAGAAAAGAGAACTCGAACCGATGCTCAGGTTGCTGGACCAGCTGGAAGAAGTAGAAGGCGATAAAAGAGATAAAAATATCAAGGCTTTTGTGGATACCGTAAGCAGTATAAAAAAACTTGGCCGGCAGGCGGATAAAACATTAGATGCTATGATCCGGGCCGAAGAAAGCTGGTTTGTAGGCAACCTGGTAAAGCTCTTTAAATAATAAATTGCCGCGGAGAATTCCCGGAGCCGAAAAAGAAAAATACATTTTGAAGTTACCTGGCCGGAACAATATTTGTTTCTCCTTGTTTATATAGTTTTACTTCAGCTATGGAAAAAAAGAAAACACTGGTCCTGGGTGCTTCAGACAATCCTTCACGGTATAGTTATCTTGCCATTCAGCGGTTACGCAGGTATGAACACCCGGTTGTTGCCATAGGAAGAAAGATTGCGAAGGTGGGTGATGTCTCCATCGAAAAAGAGAAGAAAGAGTTTGACCATATTGATACTATTACATTTTATCTTAATCCGACTCATCAAAGGGAATATTACGATTACATACTTTCATTAAAGCCAAAACGCCTAATATTCAATCCTGGCGCGGAAAACGACGAATTGATCCAACTCGCAAAAAAAAATAACATCAAAACTTTGGAGGCCTGCACGCTGGTTTTACTAAGTACCGGCCAGTATTAATTTATCCGGTCTTTAGAAGTTTTACTATTCATGATTCAGTAGTAGTCCCAAAAGATAATTTTTTTTCGTCCTGTTGCTTGGACGTACTGGAAGTTTTTGCAAATATTTGTTCACCGTCCCCACTGAAAACTGCAACTGAGTAAAATCGGCTGCCAGTAAGAAATCCATTTATCTTTTTTTAACAGATATCCCATGAAATACCTGCTGCCAGGCATCTGCCTTATTTTATTCTGTTCTGCTGTATCCGCACAGAACAGCATCCCGGTCAATGAGCCGGACCAAAATAAACCCAGGCTATTTACTGATCTTCCCGACAAAATTCCAGTTGACATAAGTACGTTGCAAACCCTGGTTAATACAGAAACCGGTAAAGCTGCCAATCTTCGTTTGACAACAAACGGGTCCATCAGCTTTACCGGCCAGGTAGTTTCCCGGGCCGATGATAACCGTATTCATAGTGTAGTGATACGCTCCGGCAATTTTAACGGTGCCACCTTAACCCTGTCCTCTTCCGCCCAACCAAACGGCGCCGTTAAATTTACCGGCCGGATTATCAGCATGCAACATGGTGATGTTTATGAATTGCAATACCAGAATAATCAATATATATTAATCAAGAAAAATTTCTATGACCTTATCAATGAATGACGCCGATACCTGACCCGTTTTTTATCCAATTATCCTAAGTACCTATTGAAAAACCAAATCCGCCTTGTTATGACAACAAGTATCCGTATCCGAACCATGATCATCGTGCTGTCATTGATCAGTACAACGGTGGTCAAATCACAAGTTCCCCTTTACAACAGCTACCCGTCCGCCGCGGCAGTTATTTTCCTCGATTTCGATGGACATACTGTCAATGGCACCAGTTGGAATTATAACGGCCCCATCGTTTGCGGAACGTCGGGGCTGGATAATTCCCAGCTTACCACTGTCTTTAACCGTGTTGCTGAAGATTACCGCCCATTCAACATTAACATCACTACCGATTCAACAAAATACTGGGCAGCGCCGGCCAACCAAAGGACACGGGTAATCATTACTGTTTCTTCCAGCTGGTATGGTGCCGCCGGTGGTGTAGCCTTTGTAGGCTCCTTTACATGGGGTGACAATAATCCCTGTTTTGTATTTTCCCAGCTATTAAACTTTAACCTGAAAAATATCGCCGAAGCAGCCGCGCATGAAGCGGGCCATACTCTCGGTTTATACCATCAATCATCCTATGATGCGAACTGCAATAAACTGTCCGACTATTATGCGGGCCAGGGTGCCGGTGAAATTGGCTGGGCCCCGATCATGGGTGTAGGTTATTACCAGAATTTTACATTGTGGCACAACGGCCCGAATACCTATGGATGCAACAGTTTGCAAAGCGACCTGGATATTATCACGTCGGCAACCAATGGATTTGGTTATCGCACCGATGATTATAATAACACCTTTGCGGACGCCACTGTCGCCAGCTTTCTCAATGATCAGTTTACAATCAGCGGTGTTGTGGAGAGAAATACAGACCAGGACATGTTTACATTTACGCTGCCCGCCGACGGTCATTTCCAACTCGATGCCATCCCATATAATGTCGGCACCGGCGACGCAGGCTCCGACCTGGATCTGCAGGTATCTTTATACAACGCTTCGGAGACTTTGCTCAATGTATTTAATCCCGGCACTTTACTGCGATCGGTCATCGATACCAACCTGAATGCGGGATTATATTATCTTAAAGTAGAAGGAAGAGGAAATATGTATGCTCCGTCCTATGCAAGTCTTGGGTCCTATTCGCTGACAGCCCATGCGACAGGAGGCACCACGCTGGACCTTCATAAACTGGAACTGCATGGACGTGTCAATGGCGACCAGCACCAGCTGGATTGGGTTATTGATGCAAGCGAGACAGTCAGCAGGCAAATACTGGAAATATCTACTGACGGAAGAACATTCCAGCAACTTATACAACCATCGAACGATGACAGGACCTACAGCTATCGCCCCTATCTTGTTTCTTCACCTAAATACCGGTTAAATGTAACGTTCAGTGACGGCCGTCAATATTATTCAAATATCGTTACCGTTAACCAAAACGGACCCAGGCCCCGGTTAACAGGAACTCTCATCCGTTCCAACACGCTTGTTGCAAACAGTCCCGGCAACTTTGACTATATGATCATAGACATGAATGGCCGGCTGCTTATCCAGGGAAAACTGGTAAATGGAATAAATAACATTAATGTAACAAATATGCCGGCCGGCATGTACCTGGTTCGCTTCCGGGACAATGAACTGCAATGGACCGATAAATTCATTCGTCAATAAACGTTTTCATCCCGCCTGGGGCGGGAAATAATCCGTACTCCTTTTGTAATTCAGAGGTTTTTCTATAACTTAGAAAAACCTCTTTTATATGCGCTGGAGAAAATTTAATGGCGACCCGATTGAAATCCCGATCCTGAAAGCCGTTGAAAACGCTATCAAACGGGAAACGGCTGCCGGTTTTAAATTGAAAGTCTGCATCGGCACCGATTCACAGGTAAAAGGAAAAGAAACAGAATTCGCAACAGTGATTGTCTTTCTGCGCGAAGGACATGGCGGATTTATGTTCATCCACAATGAAAAGACAAAACAGCAGTTCACCATCAAGGAAAGAATGCTGATGGAAGTAGCTAAAAGCATAGAGATTGCTTATGAGCTATGTAATCTTTTTACCGTTTACAACGTGGATATGGAAGTGCATGCTGATATTAATACCAATCCGCACTTCAAAAGCAATGATGCTCTCAAAGAAGCAATGGGCTATATCCTTGGGATGGGTTTCGCTTTCAAGGCCAAACCGGAAGCCTTTGCAAGCAGCAGCTGTGCCAATAAAGTGGTAAACTGACCACTCCTTCAACCCTGGTCAATGCGGGGCTTCCTCCGCCGGGAAAATCGTCTCTCCTATTGTGTCTTCTTTCTTTTGCGTAACAAACCAACAATCAAAACAGCCAGGAAAAACACACCCATGGCTATATACAATATCGCCTGTTTCTTTTCCCGGACCCTTCTTTCCCTCAATAAGTTTGCAAAATAATTTGCACTCCTCTCTGACATTCTTTTGATATCTTCTTTTTGGATGCTGTCGGCATAGGAGCTTACATAATTGGAAGAGTCCGGTTGCCCTGCAGGTGAAATTGAATCCTGGGAAAAAGTAATGAGCGGGAAAGCCAATGCCAGGGCAAGCGATAATTTGTACATAAAGCTATTTTACCAAAACTATAAAACAGACGGGGGGAGTAAATACCCTGCCGATGGTATTTTAACGAAACTGGCTGGCGTGAATGACGGCGCTTTTCTCCGGCGTTTTCAGAGCAGCATCGCGGTGTGCCTGCTGATCAAATGAAGTAGTAACGGGCAGCTCCGAATTGAAATACATTTTTTCGATCCTGCGTGCATCTGCCTGTGCGAAAGAAAAAATAACTACTACCATAACAAATAATACAACAACAAGGGTTCTTTCTGACAATATAGCTCTTCTCATAAAATTAGTTACAATCGTGTGCAAAAATAACGGATAAATATCACACTATCCAAAGCATGGGGGGTTAAATACCAATTATAACACTGTAAAACTCTTGTTCATCGCACCGATATAATCCAGCAATTGTTGTCGCCCGTCTTTGCGGATCGCTGACGTAACAAAGTATGGCGGCGATTGTGCCCAGCGCTCTGATAAAGCTGAAAGAAACGATGCCACATTCCGCTGGGTTGCCCCCGGTTTGTTTTTATCGGATTTGGTGAAAACGATCACAAACGGCGTTTCCCATTTACCGAGCTGGTTGATAAAATCAATGTCCGCTCGCTGGGGATCGTGACGGCTATCGATCAAAACAAAAAGACAGGTTAGGTTTTCTCTTTTGCGGATATAATTTTCTATCATTTGTTCCCACCGCCGGCGACTGCTTTGTGATACTTTGGCATAACCATAACCGGGAAGATCAACAAGGAACCATTTCCTTTTATCATCGGAAACAATTTCAAAATGATTGATCAGTTGCGTTTTTCCCGGTGATCGGGAAGTTTTGGCCAGGCTTCTGTTATTGGAAAGCATATTGATCAGCGATGACTTGCCTACATTGCTGCGACCAATAAACGCATATTCCGGGCGGTCGGGTTTCGGGCATTGCTGGTAATCAGGATTGCTGATCATGTATTTTGCAGAAACAATTTCCATCAAGATGCAAGATAGCAGGATTTAAAGTGCCAAATACAGGATACAAGAGCCTGTTTTAATTCCGGCAATACCCTGTTGCTATCAGCGATCCCATCTCCCTATGCCCTTGCCCGAACCACAAGAAATAAGGCAAGAAAACCCGGCAGGCAGCTATATCTTTTCATTGTTGCTGTTTATTCGCCAACGCTAAAGGCAATAAACAGCAACAGTTTAAAATCTTGCTAAGTTTAACGCTTTCATCCCAGCTGCAACGGTTACTCTGTTAATGCTGAGTTTCCAGTTTGGCCCCGTTATAAGCCCGCTTCAGCGATTCAATATCTATTTTTTTCATTTGAAGCATTTCTTTCATCACACGCTGTGATTTTTTGGGATCAGCATCTGCCAGCATCTCAGGTAAAATCTTCGGAGCGATTTGCCAGGACAATCCAAACTTGTCTTTTAGCCATCCGCACTGCTGCGCCTGCTTGTCCCCTCCTGTAGAAAGTTTTTCCCAGTAGTAATCTATCTCTTCCTGGTTGTCGCAATTAACAATAAACGAAACGGCTTCATTGAATTTAAAATGAGGCCCGCCATTGAGTGCAACAAATTCCTGTCCCTCGAGCCAGAACTGAATAGTCATTACTGTTCCCTCAGACATGCCATGTATTTCTTTTCCTTCTTTTCCATACCGGGTTATCCGGCCTGTTCCTGAATTTTTAAATACAGAAGTATACAATTTTACTGCTTCCTCTGCATTCTTGTCAAACCACAGGTTTGCCGTAATTTTTTGTACTGTCGCCATAAAATAAGTTTTAAGAGTTATGGTCCGGTTCCATCCCGCAACAAAAATGTTTCCAAACAGTTGCTATCGCAATGCCAGTTAGGCACATTCATTGAGTACTTAATAAAAAATAATTCTTATGATACGCAAGTTAAAATCAGGTGAATACCGTCTTTACTCCCGGAAGAAAAATCCGAAAACCAATAAAAGGAGAAATCTTGGCACTTTTTCTTCATTAGCGGCGGCGCAAAAACATGAGCGGGAAGTACAATATTTTAAAAAACATTAAGGTTTACTACCGGCAGGTACCGATCATCGCGACATAGAGATGTTCCTGCACAATGTGACTTGTATTAATATTAAAAATTGAGCATTGAATATTGAACATTACTGCCTGGGTAAACTTTTCACGGCTCGATGTTCAATGATAAACCTATCGCGTAAACCATTTCAGCATTCCAAATGGATCTGTCACCAATAAAATGACAGCCATCACAAATCCAAGAGTTCCCTGGATCAGGCCGATCCGTCCTTCTTCGGCCACTGTTCTTTTGTTGGATAAAATCGCGAGAGGCGTAAGAAACGCCCACGCGATTGCCAGGATGAAGGTGCTGTAAAGAAGTGTTTTTAACACATAAAAATAATTGGCGGAAATATCTTCTATCTTTTTATCCGGGTCCCCATAATATAAATTCCGGTTATAGATCCATTTGTTATAAAGCAAAATACTGACAAACCCCAGTTGAGCAATCAGCAACGAATAACTAATGACAGCATACAGATCTTTGAATGTGCGCATGGGCAGCTTATGAATCAGTTTTCAAATCTAACCATTTCGCATTTGGAATTTTGCTTTTCACACTTATTGAACAGAATAGTCAATCAGCAGGCAGGCGTTCGGGTATCATGCGAAATGATAGTTTGCCCGGCTGCTTCCTCTCGATCTCCACTTTAATCTTAACCTCAACCTTAGCCTCGGCCTTCAGCCTGGCAATTTCAAACCTCCTTACCTTTGCGCACAACCATGAGCAAGCCGTTGCCGCACGATCATATTATCCCTTTTAAAGAATCTTCACAAAGCAAGAAAGAGCAGGTGGCCGACATGTTCAACCGTATTGCCGGCAGGTATGACACCATGAACAGGGTGCTTTCAGCACGCACCGATATTCAATGGAGAAAAAAGGCGATCCTGCGATTGAAGAAAGACGATCCAAAGATGATCCTGGATATTGCTACCGGTACTGCCGACATGTCAATCATGGCCTGTAAATTGCTAAATCCCGGCAAAGTTGTGGGTATTGATATATCGCAACAAATGCTCGAGGAAGGAAGGAAGAAGGTTGAGAAAGAACATCTTGTGGATAAAATCGAACTGTTAAGAGGGGATTCCGAGGCAATAAATTTTAATGAAAATACGTTTGATGCCGTAATGGCGGCATTTGGAGTCCGGAACTTTGAAAACCTGGAAAAAGGATTATCGGAAATGCTACGGGTGCTGAAACCCGGCGGCAAAATTGTGATCCTTGAGTTTTCAAAACCAAAGCAAACAGCAGTGCGGGGCTTATATAATGTATACATGAAAATCGTAGCACCGCAGGTGGCCCGATGGTTCAAACAGAACAAAGAAGCCTACCAGTACTTAAATGAATCGGCCAATGCTTTTCCTGAACGCCAAAATTTTATTGATATATTAAACAAACTTGGTTATCGCGATACCGGGTATAAATCGTTAAGCTTAGGAATATGTTGCATTTACACCGGAAGAAAGCCTGTACAATGAGAACCGGATCGTTTTTACTTTTTGGCCTGTTGTTAATTGTTCAAAGTTCCCGGGCGCAGCCAAAAGACTGGAACCTCTATGATCACGATGCCAAACCTTATTACTTCGGCATCACCTTAGGCAGCAGCATTACCCGTTTTCATACCGAATTACATTCCCGTTTCTTACAGGATGACAGTGTTATGGTCGCAGAGCCGGGCAATGCACCAGGTTTTGGTTTGGGATTACTGGCCACGGTAAGGTTGTCTGACCGGTTCCAGTTCCGGTTCAACCCGCAACTGTTATTTACTTCGCGGAATATCTTTTATACATTGAAGTACCCCGATATCGAGGGAGAGACCAAAGTGGAAAAGAATGTGGAATCTGTAACCGTTACATTTCCCTTTCAATTAAAATTACAGTCGGACCGCATCGGCAATTTCCGTGTGTACATGATGGCTGGCGTAAAAGGAGATATCGATCTTGCCAGTAATGCATCGGCCAGGAAAGCAGAGGACCTGGTAAAGATCAAGAAATATGACTATGGTGTTGAATTAGGTCTTGGCTTCAACTTTTTCTTTTCTCAATTTATCCTTTCGCCTGAAATAAAACTCAGCAACGGCATTCCAAACATTCACGCACGCGATTCACACCTGATTTACTCCAGCGTCTTTGATAAGATCCAATCACGGATGATTTGTTTTAGTATACATATTGAGGGATAAGATAAGTCGATAGTCGATGGTCAGGATTTAAAAATCAAACTCCCTCCTGTGCATATTCCATCTTACGCCAAAAGAAATAATAGTTGAGCTTTGCGAGGTGATCGGGGGAGTCTTTGTCTCCTGCTTGCGATGCACGCCGAACAGTTCGAGAAAAAGATTTTCTTTCAATTCATACGAGATAAGGAGTGAAGTATAAACAACATCGGTGCGCCAGCCTGACCCGATATCATACCCGTAATCGCCAATACGATAAGGCGGAATATTAAGCAGGAAAATGTTGCTGCCATAATTCTGGCTGCCCGAGTCGCGGCCCTGCTTATAGGCCATTGCCTCAACTTGCACGAGCCATTTCGGCGCCGGCTGGTAGCGGGCGATCGCTATAAATTCCGAGAAGTTTGCCATCAACGGATGGGCCAATGGCTGGTTATAATGTGTATAGTTGGCAACGGAATCATTATGCGAATAGGTAAATGGACGAACGCGGTTCATCTCGACCTGCAGATCCAGGTTTTTAATGGCAAATGCATCAATGTATTTGGCGCCGGCCTGTATTCCATACTTGTTTCCCCACCAGCCGTTACCGGCTTTTATTTCTGACAATTTGAACTCATCAAGCAATAACTGGCCATATACCTGGAAACGATGGGCCAGGTTTGCTTTTAAATCAAGCCCGGCGACTGAATTATCAAAACTTCCATTTTGCAATTCAATTGAACGGTAGAAGATAATGGGGTTCAGGTACCCGAAATCAAAATGGTCCTTACGGCCAAATACCACGCCTTCAAACACCCCGATATTCATCCATTTGGTTACTGCGACATCCAGGTGATGGATCGCTGCATATTTTTTCCCGATCAATTTGTCACCACCGGGGATATGGGCCGCGTGCAATTCCATAAACAGGTTCTGGTAATTGAGCTTCCATATCCTGGTGTTTAGTTTCAGGAAAAGGTTGCTGTTACTAAAATCACTCAGGAACAGGCTTCGATGCCCGTTACCGATAAAATTTTTATCATAGCCAAAAGCAATATTGATGTATTTAGTTGCGCTGAAAGTAAAATATCCCCTTGCATCAAAGTAATCAACACCGCCGGTTGCCTTAAACGACTTGTACAACCCTGCACCCGGAACGGCTTTGCGGTCATTGATCCATTGCTGTACATATAAGGGATCTCTTTCCTGGTTGTCGGTGATGTAACCGGCAAAACCAATCTTATTGGCTATCTTTCCCCGGACTGTCACACCTCGTGTATTCAGGAACAGGTCCTGGTCGTTATTGCTTTCCCTGGAAATGACGTATTGAAAAACGGGATTGAGGATAAGATCGAAATCTGTTACATGCACCTCGTAGAGATTGGCCGGTGTTTTATAAAAACTCTTCCAGATCGGTTTTTTGCTTGCAAATTCCGGCGGGCGTACTCCTCCGGGTGCGTTACCTATCCATTCTTCATTGTTCAATACGGCGCTCCGGAGATTATACCGGTCAACCTTTGAAAGGGATACCTGTCTTGCAAGCGCTGTGTCTTTGACAAGCATAGGGTCATCCGTAAGCGAATGGTAAACCAATCCATATAAATTCATTTCCTTATAAATGATGCTGCGCCTGCTTAAGGGCCTGGTCTTGGAAAAATTAAGTATTGAATCTGTCTTACCTTTTATCTCCAGTCTTTCCAGCAAAATATTTTGCTTATCCCCTTGTGGCAGGTATGTTGTCTGAGCAAAACCGATGAGAGGAAAAAGAATTAGCAGAAGTCTTACGCTGGTTTTTTTAAATTGCATAGTTATGGATTAATCCGGTCAGCAAATTATGCAAATATACCTGATAAAAAATATTCAAGTCGTTAATGAGGGCCAGGTAAAAACTGCAGATGTCCTTATTAAAAACGGCCGGATAGAAAAACTGGCTGCGCAAATATCACCGGGTGACACCGCGGTAAAAGAGATCAGCGGTGAAGGCAAATATCTTTTTCCGGGTGTGATCGATGACCAGGTGCACTTCCGTGAGCCCGGTCTTACCCACAAAGCAACTATTTATACGGAATCAAAAGCAGGCGTAGCCGGGGGCGTGACCAGTTTCATGGAAATGCCAAACACTATCCCCAATGCGTTGACGCAGGAATTGCTGGAGGACAAATACAGGCTCGGCGCCGGCAGCTCGCTGGGTAACTATTCCTTTTTCATGGGCACAGGCAACGATAATTCAGACGAAGTTTTAAAAACAAACGATAAACGAAACGATGTTTGCGGCATTAAAATATTCATGGGATCAAGTACGGGGAATATGCTCGTGGATAATCCCATGACATTAGATAAGATCTTCCGGGAAAGTGAGGTGCTGATCTCTACCCATTGTGAAGATGAAAAGATAATCAAACACAACCTGGCGCAGGCAAAGCTAACCGGCAAAAAGCTGACAGCCGCTGATCATCCCCTGATCCGCAATGAAGAGGCCTGCTATGAGTCGTCTTTATTTGCTATACAAATAGCGAAAAAATATGGCACCCGCCTGCATATTCTGCATATAAGCACGGAAAAAGAGCTGCAGCTTTTTTCAAACATGGTCCCGTTAAAAGATAAACGCATTACGGCTGAGGTTTGCGTACATCACCTGCACTTTACCAGCGATGATTATGGACGCCTGGGTAACCTGATCAAATGCAATCCCGCTATCAAGGCCCCCAACAATAAGGAAGCTTTATGGAAAGCACTGTTGGATGACCGCCTGGATGTAATTGCAACGGATCATGCACCACATACCCTGGAAGAAAAAATGGAGGCGTATGAAAAAGCACATGCGGGACTGCCACTGGTCCAGCATTCGCTGCTGTTAATGCTATACTATTACAAAGAGGGAAGAATATCACTTGAAAAAATAGCGGAAAAAATGAGCCATGCCGTTGCCGGTTGCTTCCGCATAAAAGAAAGAGGATATATCAGGGAAGGCTATTGCGCCGATCTCGTCATCGTTGACCCGGACAGATCCACTAAGGTTTCACCCGGTAATATTTTATACAAATGCGGTTGGAGCCCGTTGGATGGATTTGAATTCCCGGCTGCCATCACGCATACTTTTGTAAACGGTAATTTAGTATATGGAAATGGGATGTGGGATGAATCTAAGAAGGGAGAAAGATTGAAGTTTGACAGGTAGGGAGAGTGGTCAGCGATGAGTGATCATTGGTGAGTGGTCGGTATAATATTGCCTGGTTTCTCCGTGCACAACTAATCGTTAACAACTCACCGCTCATAACTCATCATGCAAATCGACAAAACAACATACAACGACATCTCGGTCTTCAACGCTGACGAGGAATTTTCCATATTTCATAAAGTGAATTTTACCCGCACCTCCGTGGGTAAGGAATGGCTGAAATATTTTTTTACCGAACCCTTTGACGACACGCAAAAAATACTGGCCACGCAAAAAGTAATTAAAGCATTTCTCCCCCATGCAGGTTTGTTACCGGAAGATATCACCAATGGAACCATCCTTGTGATGAATAAATTCTTTGATTATGACCTCGATCTTCCGCCCTCCAATCCTGATCCCGTTAAAGCCACGTTCTATAAATGGTTTCACCAGGGAGATTATTCGATATTGCGGTTTTCGATTAAACATTTCGCTGATTTTTTTCGTGGTATCCGCAAGCTGGCTACGCTGCTGTCACAACATGAACTTCCTTTAGCTACACAATTATATATAGACAGGGTGTTGCAATTACTGAATAAACCCGTTTTCCGGCAGTTGTCTGAATCAAGGGCCCAGGCCATCCCCCTTCAGCGCATGCTCCATTATGCCAACCAGCTGTTTACGATCAACCGGAGTGACACGCTGGAGATGATCGATATATTCGGGCGGCTGGATGCATGGTATTCAATGGCTGTTGCGATGAAAAATTTCGATCTTTCCTTTCCTGAATTTATTCAGCAGGAATCCCCGCTGGTAGATGCAGAAGGATTGTACCATCTCCTGTTGCCGCATCCTGTTGCCTATAATTTAAAAATGAACCCCGAGAATAACTTCCTCTTCCTGACCGGGGCGAATATGGCCGGCAAAAGCACGCTGATCAAATCGGTGGGGTCCGCTGTATTCCTGGCCCATATCGGCATGGGCGTACCGGCGAAAAACATGAAGCTTACACTGTTCCATGGATTGCTCAGCAATATCAATGTCGTCGATAATATTGCCAAAGGAGAAAGTTTTTTCTTTAATGAAGTACAGCGGATCAAAAACACGATTGAAAAGATCAACAATGGTAAGAAATGGCTGGTGCTTATCGATGAGCTCTTCAAAGGGACCAATGTCCAGGACGCCATGAAATGTTCGCTTGCTGTAATCAAAGGACTCATCAGGATCAAAAACTCGCTGTTTATTCTCTCCACCCATCTCTACGAAATAGGCGAAGAGCTGAAAGCCTATCCCAATATTTCCTTCAAATATTTCGAGACCAATGTAAAAGACGACCAGCTTGAATTCAGTTACCAGCTAAGAGACGGTATAAGCAACGATCGGATCGGTTATGTCATCCTGAAGCGGGAAAAAGTAGTTGATATGCTGGAAAAACTGTAGAAACGGGATTAACAGGACTGTTAGGATTATCGGGAATTTATTTTCTTAATTTGTGGCTATGAAAAGAATGCTGTTTATTTCATTCCTTACCTGGTTTTCGCTTACTGCTTCTTCACAAAGAAACATTGACGTACTGCATTACCGGTTTGATATAACCTTGAATGATAATAATGATACCCTCGCGGGCCGGACGGAAATAAAATGCATAGTTACGGGCAATACCTCCGAACTGCGGCTGGACCTGGCAGGTGTAAACCGGAATAAAGGAATGGTCGTAACGGGGGTCAATTTTGGATTTCGCAGCTCCCGGTTGGCGACATATTCCCAAAAGAATGATAATCTCATTATCTCCCGCGGCGATCCCTTTAAAAAGGGAGATAGCATTTTACTCAATATTTTTTATAAAGGCATTCCTGATGATGGCCTGATCATTTCCCGGAACAAATATGGTGACAGAACATTCTTTGCAGATAACTGGCCCAACCGGGCTCATCACTGGATACCCTGTGCAGATGATCCCTCGGACAAAGCCGGTTTTGAATTTATCGTGACTGCTCCCTCTCATTACAGGGTAATATCCAATGGAATCAGGACGGAAGAAAAGGAAACAGGTGATGGCAAAAAGTTAACGCACTGGCAGGAAGACACTCCCCTTCCTACCAAGGTCATGGTGATCGGCGTCGCACGATTCGCAGTTAAAATCTATGCAAATAGTCCGCCCGGTATACCTGTCAGCGCATGGGTATATGAACAGGATAGTATCCCGGGATTCAGAAACTACGCCCCCGCTCCCGCCATCCTCAAATTCCTTTCTGACTATATCGGTCCTTATCCCTACAAAAAGCTGGCGAATGTTCAATCCAAAACCATTTTTGGCGGCATGGAAAATGCGAGTGCCATTTTTTATGAAGAACTGTCCGCTTCTTCCGATGATAATGTAGAAACGCTTATTGCCCACGAGACAGCTCATCAGTGGTTTGGCGATATGGCCTCTGAAAAAAGTTTCCCGCACCTGTGGCTGAGTGAAGGTTTCGCTACTTACCTCACCCATATTTATATTGAATCAAAATACGGAACTGATAGTCTCAACAAAAGAATGATCACTGATCGCGATGAGATCATAGCTTTCGCCAAGGGATCAAAGCTCCCGGTGGTAGATTCGGTTTCACCCCTGATGAAACTGCTCAATGAAAATAGTTACCAGAAAGGCGGATGGATATTACATATGCTCCGGCGCCAGCTGGGCGATTCAGTTTTTCACCGCATCATCAGGAATTATTACGCAGCCTATGCCGGAAAGAATGCCGATACAAGAGACTTCGAACAAATTTGCGAAAAAGAATCGGGAAAGGATCTCCGCACGTTTTTTGATCAGTGGCTCTACTCACCCGGCTTGCCAAAATTGGATGTACAATGGAGCTACGATGAAAAAAATAAAACAGCAGTAGTGAACGTAACCCAATTGCAGAATAAGTTTTTCCACTTCCCTTTAACTATCAGCATAGAGACAGCTTCCGGCAAAAAGCAATTGGAAACGTTGACGATCTCAAAACAAAATGAACAATTCTTATTACCCATCAGCGAAAAGCCGGCTCAGTTATCCCTGGATCCCGGTGTCTCACTGCTTTTTGATGGCTCTTCGCGAATGTCAAAATAGCAAGCTGACCTTTCAGTAGTTTCTCATCCAAGAGACCAGGCAGAGCCAACCGTGATCCTGCCCGCGGATCAATGGAAAATGAACAGCGGTGTCCCTGAATTTTCGGGGAATAGCGATATGTATTGGCCTTACTCCTTCCGAAAAAAAACCGATCATTAGTTGATATGATCATGACTGCGCGTTTGTTTCCGCCGGAGAAGAAGGTTTTGTTTCAATACCTTCAACCCGTAACTAAATCGCTATGCTTGTAAAAACTTTCGGCAGCGCAGTCCACGGTGTGGAAGCGATGACGATTACGATTGAGGTCAACTGGATATCTTCTTCGGGTAAAGATCCCATGATCGTTGGTCTGCCAGACAATGCGGTCAAAGAAAGCCTTCAAAGAATTGAAAGCACATTTAAAACAAATGGCTACCAGATGCCGCGGACAAAAGTCGTGGTGAACCTGGCACCTGCCGATATAAAAAAAAGCGGGACCCCGTTTGATCTCCCTATTGCATTAGGCATACTGGGCGCATCCGAACAAATAGAAAACCGGGAAGCGCTTTCAAACTATGTCATCATGGGTGAATTAAGCCTGGATGGAGAGATACGCCCGATAAAGGGTGCGTTGCCCATTGCCATCCAGGCGCGCAAAGAAAATTTTAAAGGACTGATTGTTCCGAAAGTGAATGCAAAGGAAGCCGGCATGGTTAACAAATTGAATGTATATGGTGTGAGTCATATCAAAGAGGTGATTGGTTTTTTTGAGAACGATGAGACCGGCCTGGAGCAGTCAGCCATCGATACCCGGGAAGAATTCTTTCATTCGCAATACGATTTTGAAATTGATTTCGCCGACGTAAAAGGACAGGAAAATATCAAACGGGCGCTTGAAATCGCTGCCGCAGGAGGACATAACGCCATATTGATTGGTCCTCCCGGCGCCGGCAAGACCATGCTGGCAAAACGATTGCCTACCATTCTTCCGCCATTGAGCCTGCAGGAAGCGCTGGAAACAACAAAGATCCATTCCGTAGCCGGCAAACTTCCTGAAAACTCCACGTTGGTTTCGAAAAGACCGTTTCGATCGCCGCATCATACAATATCGGATGTAGCATTGGTCGGCGGTGGTGGCATTCCCCAGCCAGGTGAAATTTCATTAGCACATAACGGTGTATTGTTCCTGGATGAATTACCCGAATTCAAGCGCACTGTCCTTGAAGTAATGCGCCAGCCCATGGAAGAAAGAAGGGTAACTATTTCGAGAGCGAAGGTGGCGGTTGATTTCCCTGCGAGTTTTATGCTGATCGCATCGATGAATCCGTGTCCCTGCGGTTTTTACAATCATCCGGACAGGGAATGTACCTGCCCGCCGGGAACTGTGCAGAAATACCTGAATAAGATTTCCGGTCCCTTACTGGACCGCATCGATCTTCATGTCGAAGTAACACCGGTTGCTTTCAGCGAGCTGTCTGATCTGAAATCACAGGAAAATTCAACTTATATCCGTGACCGTGTTATCAAAGCAAGAGACGTACAGGAAAAAAGATATAAAGATCATACGGGCATTTATTGCAATGCCCAAATAAGCAGTAAGATGCTCAAAGAAATTTGTGTGATCAATACGGTTGGTTCCAACCTGCTGAAAACAGCGATGGAGAGACTTAACCTGTCAGCAAGAGCTTATGATCGCATTCTGAAAGTATCTCGGACGATTGCCGATTTGTCAAACAGCCATGATATTAAGCCGGAACATTTGGCTGAAGCGATACAGTACAGGAGTCTGGACAGGGAAGGCTGGGCGGGTTGATAAGAATGATTTGATTCGTGAGACATGAACCAGGGCATAGATATAAACCGTTCACGGTGATGGATTCGAATCTGTTTTGAGATTCTAAAAATTCTAATTACATTTATTTCACCTTATCCTCCCGCCGAAAATTGTACGCTGCTTTAATCAATTCCTTTACATAGCATGGTGTTGCCAGGTGAGCTTACACTAATCTGTTCACAACAGGCTATAACTTGAAGCAGATCGCTACAAACATAAAGCCGCAAATTGGAAGTACTATTAACCAGAATGTATGGATGCTGGAAACTTTAGTTATGTATTTAAAAGAAACCGGTGATATGGGATATCTGGAAGATGTTATTGATATATGAAGGTGGAAGGTCCGGGGAACACAGTTCAAGACTTAAGGTTTAGGTATGACAGATGCACAGTTCATACAAAAAATGATAGTGAAAGGAAAAGAAGCGGGGGAAAAAGTGAGATTGGAATTTCCGGGTATCACATTGGGCCAGCTAAACTGGAAGCCTGCACCGGAAAGCTGGAGCATTGGCCAGTGCCTGGATCATTTGATTGTCGCCGACTGTTTATACTTTCCAGCCTTTAAAAAAATAGCGGAGAATACATACCGGATGACTGCCTGGCAAAAATGGAGCCCGTTCGGAGGATTATTCGGCAAGATTCTGGTATCACAGACGCAGGAAACTGTAAAAAGAAAGGTCAATACAGCCCGGGTTTTTTATCCTTCGGCCAGCCAGGTCGATGCTGGTATCTTCGAACGTTTCCACAAACACCTTGATTCGTTACTGGAATATATAGACAGCTTCGAAAAAACTGATCTCGATAAAACCCATATCACCTCGCCCGTTTCAGGTTTCATTACCTATAGCCTGCGGAATACGGTCACGCTCCTTATACAACATGAACATCGCCATATTAACCAGGCGATCCGCGTGAAAGCAAGGGAAGAATTTCCGAAATAGGCGTTGAGGAAGAAGAAGATTCCAACATTTTTTATGAATTCAAATATACCCTGCAACTAATCCGAAAGCCTGACAAACGGCCTTATCAGTTTGATGGTCGCCGGTCCGATCCCTTCCACATTATCAAGCTGCTCAATACTGGTAAAGTTGCCATTATCATTTCTGTATTTTAAAATTGCCTTCGCCCTTGTTTCACCAATACCCGGTAGCGTCAGAAGATCGGAGAGAGTGGCTGTATTAATATTGATTTGATCCGGTACCGGCATATCCAGCACCTCTACCTTGCGCCAGTTCCCGGCATTGTCGGCTTCAAGTACGATGTTACCGTCCCAGGCAGTTGCATACACTGCTTTTGAAACTAAATAATTACTGACAAAACTTTCCTCCGCTTTACCCACCTTTACATGGATCGGCGGCCGGGCGGTCGTTATTCTTTTCTGCATCGAATCCAGATTTTTTTTGTTCGGATGTCCGTAATCAAACGCAGACATCGGTGTATGGTGATTCGGATCTCCCACGCCAATCAGCACAATCTTAGGCTTGATCTTTCTTAATAATTCCGGGAGCGTTCCATTTCCCGAACCATGATGTCCTGCCACGTACACGTCGGCATGAAGGATAGCGGACGTTCTATACTTTGTCAGCATCGCACGCTGGGCATCTTCCTCAAGATCGCCCGTAATAAGTACTGATGATGTGCCATATTCAATTTTTAACACCAGTGAATGATTGTTCGGGTTCTGGAATTTGGTAAGCGGCCATCCCGGATTAACAGGCGTGGTACCCCAAAGCACCCGTATAACAGGATTGGTACTTCCCGGGCAAACAACAGGATCAATGATGTCGTTTGTCAACCCTGATGTGCCAAGCAGGTTAACATTTACCGGCTGAAATCCGATATCGTCACCTGCATTCCCATTTTCTTCTGCATCCTGGACCGCTTCATGGAGTTTTGCCTGGCCAGATGAAGATGAAGCAGGAAGGCCATCGGTAACCGCATTCTTAATTACAAACGGAGGATCCAAAAGAAGAGCGACCCCGCGTGTATGATCAGCATGCGGGTGCGTGAGATACAGGCATTGCAGCGTGTGCCTTAAATCCTGCCTTCGCGCAAAGAAGTCATCCAGGTATGCTTTCAACGAATCTGATGAACTGCAAAACTGGTTATTCTCACCACCAGCGTCGACGAGAATAGCAGCACAGGGAAACTCAATCAACGTTGCACATCCCTGGCCCACATTAATAAGATGAACCCGCATCTGGGCCCGGATAGACAGGACAGACACGAAAAGACAGATAACCACTGTAATGGCAATTTTCTTTTTCATTTTGGTTTGCATTTATGGCGCCAGCTAATCAGAGAGGATTGATAGGGAGGAAAGGTTATTTCGAATGTGTTTCTAAGGTAGCAATTTCTTTTTTCTTTCTGCAGCTCTAGTCCATGATCGTCGCAGCTATTAAAACCTTCAGCGAGGGACTCATCGGGAAAGAAATCGATTCATGTCCCGGCTGGTTTAATGACTGCATTTGATTGATTTTTTGAAGCAGAGACGTTGGGAAGACAATGCAGTGAAGCTTCCCCGCGGGCGATCCGGGTGAAATCAAGGGAAGAATTCCCCAAATGATCCTGAAGTTGTCTTTTTTTACGAACTTGTATGTCATTTTATTGTTACACCTGGTCACCAATTTCTATTTGATTGTATGAAGATATTACTGAAGTACCTGAAACCTCATAAATGGCTGGTCGTACTGGTGCTGACCCTCGCGGCTATCAATATCGGCTTTTCATTGTTTGACCCGATCATTTTTGGCAAGCTGATCAACCTCGCCAACCTCCATCAAACCAACCCTGCGCCCGACAGGCACTATGCATGGCACGACTATCTTTTTTTAAGGATAGACTATATCAATAAGAACGGTAAACCGGACCACCTCTATGGTATTATCTGGCTGCTGCTTGCTTCGATTACAGTGGCCATGATCAGCCGTATTGCAAAAAACTTCCAGGATTATTTTTTAAATGTCGTGATCCAGAAATTCGGTGCAAAAGTGTTTACCGACGGTTTGCAGCATGCCATGAAACTACCCTACAAAGAATTTGAGGACCAGCGCAGCGGTGAAACACTTTCCGTGCTGACCAAGGTAAGAGCCGATGTTGAGAAGTTCATGATCAATTTCATCAATATCCTGTTTGGCGTTATCGTTGGCGTTTTATTTGTATTCATCTATGCTGCCATCTTTATTAACTGGAGGATCCCTGTAGCTTACCTGGTCGGGATATTCTTACTGACATTTATTACCAACAAGCTGAGTAAAAAGATCAAGATCATCCAGAAGAATATCGTGGGCCAGACAACGGCCCTGGCCGGTTCAACCACAGAATCATTGCGTAATATCGAACTGGTAAAAAGCCTTGGCCTCACGGCACAGGAAGTGGAACGTTTAAATAAGAACACGTACAAAATACTGGGACTGGAACTAACCAAGGTGAAGAGGATCCGCAGCATCAGTTTTATCCAGGGCACCATGGTCAATACACTCCGGCAGGTAATACTTTTTATATTGATGTGGCTTATATTCTGGCGGGAAATGGATGCCGGCCAGATCGTAACGATGCAGATCTTTTCGTTCTTTGTATTCGGACCGCTGCAGGAAATCGGTAATATTCTTTTGTCGTACAGAGAAGCGGAGGCTTCCCTGAATAATTTCCATACCCTGATGCAAAAGACGCCTGAACTCGATCCCGTTCATCCAAAACACCTCGGCAATATAGAAACCCTTTCTTTCAGAAATGTCGCGTTCCAGCATCAGACGGCCGCTCAAAAAGCTATTAATAATATCAGTTTCGATGTCCGGATCGGTGAAACTGTTGCCTTTGTGGGACCGAGCGGGAGTGGCAAATCGACGTTGATGAAATTGCTGGTTGGTCTATACAGGCCACAGCAGGGAAAAATATTATATAATAATTTAGATGAGACCGAGTTGATATTTGACGACCTGCGCAACCAGATCGGGTTTGTTACACAGGATACAAATCTCTTCAGCGGTACGATCAGGGAGAATTTGCTGTTTGTTAACCCCGCCGCTACCGAGAAGGACCTGATGGACGCATTGAATAAAGCTGCCTGCCAGAATTTACTGGTCCGGGCAGAAAAGGGCCTGGATACAATGATTGGCGAAGGTGGTCTTAAATTGTCCGGTGGTGAAAAACAACGGTTGTCCATTGCAAGGGCGTTGTTGCGGCAACCCAAACTATTGTTGTTTGATGAAGCTACTTCCGCCCTGGACTCACTGACGGAAGAAGAGATCACCGATACGATCCGCGAAATTTCCCGTGAAGGAAACCAGATCACGATCCTGATCGCTCACCGGCTCTCAACGATCATGCATGCTGACCGGATCTATGTGCTGGAGAAAGGAGATGTGGTGGAGACAGGTAGCCACGAAACTCTCCTCGAGGAAAAAGGGTTATATTATGCCATGTGGCGCCAGCAGATCGGTGAAAGAAAAAATAAGGTGATGGCTGCGGCCTCATAATTTTTCATCCGGAATAATTATAATTGCAGTGTATAATAATAACCACCGGCTATGGGACTTTTTTCTTTCCTGGGATTGGGCGATAAAATCGCGGAAGCTATTAATCGCGGTGCAGTGATCATCGATGTAAGACCCGCTTATGCGTTTGATCAGCATGGAAGAGTACCCGGCTCTATTAATATCCCCGTTGATCGGATTCCTATCAATATCGACCGGATCAAAAGCATGAAAAGACCCATCGTTCTCTGCTGCGAATATGGCAACGATTGCATCAACGCTGCCCGCATACTGAAGGAAAACGGGATTAAGGACATTTATAATGGCGGAAACTGGGAATCTGTTTACCGGAAGGTAAGATGATGTAGAGGATAAGTTTTAATCTGCAAATAGAGTCAGACAGCGCCCGAGCTTAAGGGACCAATGAACCGCAGCGGTTTTTTCCCGTTTATTCCGATGTTTTTCTCATGGTTTCTCCTCACTGAAGTTCGATATTTACAATCTGATGTATACATTTAATTGGATAATGTGATTTTGACGGATGTCTGTATCCCTTGAGCTGAATTGGGAATAATTTGCCAAACAACTGGTCACTTGTGTATTGAATGGAGCTATCCTGAGACGCAAGTGATGAGAGTCTGCTACATGCGGAGCCACATTAAAAACGGCAGGTTGGATGGTGGGGGAGGGAGGGCCCCGCGGGGCTTTGGTCGAAACAGGTCGCTGATTATTTTCTAAAATTACCTTCTTTAAGACCCGTAAAGTCTGAAATCTAACGATACCGAACGATCATCAACCCAACTATTTCAATAGCATCAGGGACTTACTTTTATATTTACAGTCTTCGTTGTCTGGTTATGCCCATGATCCTCGAACCTGACCGTTACAGTAAAAGTTGTTGCTGCAGGTACCGACACCGGGCACGACATACTGAAATTATAGGAAGGTATATAATGAACTTCATAGTATTGATCTTTAAGAACCAGTCCTGTCGAATCATTACGAACTTCAATACTGCCCTGGAAAAGACTATTGTCGCTTACATTACCCGTCACATCAATCGTGGCCCCGCTTGCAAATGCCTGGTTGTCGCCCGGCGTATTAATGACAACCACAGGGAAAGAAGTATCACCGGGGTCATAGTAATTGTGAGGATCTTCATTAACGGCCCCGCCTTTGCCGCACGCGACACACACGAAAAGCAATAAACAATATAGTATTGTAGGTCTCACGTCATCAAATCTATTCTTTTTGTTCTTTTTTACCCCACAGATCGCTGAAAAAGTTCGATTTTTCCAATTCTTCCATATCACTCAGCTCATATTCGAGTGCTTTTGTGCTCTGTGATATCTCCAGCAATGAAATAATCAGCGAAACCAGCAGGCTTAACAAGCTCAATGCAAAAATATAACGGGTAACTATGGTCCAGCCGGCATACACTCCATACATAGTGATCACACAACATAGAAAGCTAAAAACACCCAAACCCTGCATTGACCTGACCAAATTGATACGTACTCTCAGTATCTTGATTTGTTGCAGCAGGTGACTCTTCTTTTCTCCCCGCATATATTCATCGTGTAATTTGCGAATAAGGTTGGCCAGGGCTAAATAACGGTTGGTATAGGCAAGTAGCAATAAGCTGATGGCGGGGAACAATAATGCGGGAGTATTGAAAGTGATTTCCATGATCCAAAAATAATGCAGTCAAGGTTGCCGGCCCTAACTTCCGTAACGGTCATCCGCTAGCTATCGGATTTGAAATATTTCACGCAAAGACGCAAAGAATCTAAACTATTCTGCTTTGCGACCCTGTGTAAAACCTGTTGTCCCCACATGAAATCAAATGAGCCACTGGGCTGACTTCGGTTTAAGTCCCCTTTTTCCCAATTGCCACGCTCAGTAATTTATACACAGAAGCCAGGATAAAAATTCCACCCAGTATAGCCACAATCGAAGAGCCCGCCGGGAAATCATAGTGAAATGAAAAGTTTAGTCCAAGAAAACCAGCTACTATGCTGATGATAATAGCGATCCCAAATACACCTGCATTATTTTTTGTAAGCATGATTGCCGAAACCGCCGGTATGATGAGGTATGAAAAAACCGGGATCACTCCATTGATTTTAACGGCAAATACAATCGCAAGCCCGATCGATATATAAAACAGGAAATTCCAGAAATTAAAAATGCCGATCAGGTGATTTTCGCCGTTTTCGAAAGATTTGGTCAACCCGAAGAATTTCCTGAAAAAAATGACCTGGACCACCGCAATAGCCCCGAAAATGATTCCAATCATCCGGATCATTTCCCAGCTTACCGACAAAATATTTCCAAATAATACTTCCTGGATATCCGAATCGCCATGCGGAGTTTTTGAGATCAGTAAAACAGTCAATGCCGAAGTAAAGGCATACAATATTCCAATGATTGCTTCCTGTTTTAGCCGTTTGTCCCGGATATTAATAAATGACATCAGCAGGGCACCGACCAAGGTAAAAATAAGCGGGATCGAAGTTAAACCCGCACCGATAAAAGCGGCAAAAGCTACTCCCAGCGATGATATCTGCCCCAGTGCAAGGTCAACAAACACGATCCCTCTTCCTACAACATGTACACCAAGATACGATAACAGGACACCCGTAATAACTGCGGCAGCAAATGCCTGCACCATGAAAGGCAATTGAAACATTTCGAACATGATTACTGAAATTTAAAGAATATAAAATCCGTTTTATTTTAAAGCTGATGTTAACTGGCTGATATTATAATCAAAAAGGTCGTAATAATTTTTAATGGCATCAAACGCTCCTACCGAAGTAGCCAACGTGAGTTCCTTCGCTCCTGTCTGCTTGGACACCACGTCAGATGATGATGTTGTAAAATAAGGCGAAGAAACAATCACCCTGATATTATTGGCTTTTATTTCTTTGATCACTTTGACCAACTGCGACGGCGATGGAGGAATCCCCGGCTTGGGTTCCATGAAATCCACGATCTGCAATCCGAATCTTGTTTCGAAATACACCCACTCGTTGTGATAGGCGATGAGTTTTGTTCCCCTGAAAGGAGACATTTTCGCCTGCCACTCTTTTAGCTTGGCATCAATCTTATTATTAAAGGCCTGCAGGTTGGCCTCATAGGTAGCTTTATTAGCCGGATCAATCCGCTCCAGCCCATTGGCGATATTTCTTGCGATCATTTTGCCGTTCAGGGGATCCAGCCAGTAGTGCGGGTTGCCATAAATATGGATATCACCCTCTGCCCTGTTCACTGCTGATGGCACCTGTAATAAACTCACTCCAACAGATGCGTCCACATACCCGGCAGATCCTTTCTGAATCTTGTTGTTTCTGGAACTGGTAAGCAACTGCGGCGACCAGCCTGTCTCCAGGTCCAGCCCGATAGTAACAAACAGGTCCGCTTTGGATAAATTGATAATATAGCTCGGCTTTGGATCAACAAAGTGAGGGTTCTGATAGCCGGTAGCAATAGACATGACAGAAACCTTGTCGCCACCAATCAGTTCTGCGATGCTTTTCAGATCCGGTATGGTAGTAACTACTTTGATCGGTCCGGCGAAGGCGGATAAAAAACCGCCCAGGACCAAAACTGCTAAAATTGAAATTCTTTTCATATAATAATTTAATTCTTTTAAGAAATTAATACTGGTGGGCGCCATGCGCCCCGATAACAAATATCCACCGCAGCCATGCCTGGTAATAGCGCGATGCAATCGTATCATCTGTTGTTTTACCTTCTATCTCCAATTTTGAAAATTCCGTGGCGTACCAGCCCGCAGTCAACGAATAAGCTTGTTCAACAATGCTCCGGTCAAATGGTTTTTGTGCATAGTCATATCTCCCCGTTAAAAACCAACGTTTCGCCAGTTGATATTGAAGGAATGAATATAATCCAAATGAATTCCTTGAATCAGTTGCCGTATAATTGGCATGACTATAATACAATTCGCTTTGCCACGTAAGCGACTTGTATGTATTCAGCTTTATAGGTTTCCATTTGTAAGTAATATCAGCCGCGCCGAGGTTGGTCGCCCTGGAAGAGTCGTTAGGGCCCGTGATGCCTGTAAACCCTAATTCAAGCGTAGCATTGTCGCTGAGCGTAAACGAATTTTTTAAATGACCCAGGTAGATCAACCGGTTTGTTTCGCCGCGATTGAAAACCGGGGATTCGGATAAGCCGGAAGTCGCCTGCACAATCAGTTCCTGGTAAAACGTTTTGGTGGGCAATAACCAGCTCAAAGACGCGCCTTCATCATTTAATCCGTCGCCGAAATAATTCACGTATGCGTTGGGCAGATCAATGAAAGGAAGGGCATGCGCATGTGTCGGGTTGATCCTGCCGACAGCTTCCTTGAACTTTCCAACCTTCAGTTGCAGCCTTGCAGGCAACGACAGCGTCGTGAGATAACCTTCTTCCACTTCAACGCCATACTTCCCCGTTTCCGGATCTCTTCCGAAAGAAAGAAAGAAATCGGCGCGGGCATAAGGATCAACCACTGCCTGCAGGGAAACTTCGGTTTCATTGAGATAAGCATTAAAATTCTTTTTGCCGCGGCTTATATAAGAAGACTGAAAATCTCCGATCACTCCCATATCCGGGTTTACATTAATAGCAGAGCGGGGCTGTTGAGGAGGTGATTGTATATTCTCTGGCTGCATCTGCGACTCTATCTGTTTCAACAGGGCAGAGTCGGAAGCTGTGCTGTCTGCCGGTACTTGCGACAGGCAGGGCCGTATTGAAAAAAATAAGAGCAATAAAATAATTCCGTTTAAACGGACCCTGGATTTCTTTTTCAAACTGATCAATTTGAATTGAAGAATGTTGTTAGCCTGGATAAGATTTAAGAAAACCTGTTATCCAAGACAAGGTGGTCCGCGGAGAGAGGAAAATAATTGTTCAGCAGACTGATAATTCCGGATATAGCAATAAATGTAAGAGGTATAAACCGGCAGCAAATTGCAAGGCTGTATTGATGATTCATGCGTAAAAGGTGACTCAACAGCGTCGTTGCGCCACCCGCATTGAAAATTATTTTTGGGTGTTTGTACTTTTAAGCCGTCCCCAGGCTTTGCATAATTATGTTTGTGACCTGTAACGACATCATGCAGCAACTGTTTGGGCGCAACGCTTATAGCGAACAACAGGAGCATGAAGCTGGCTACCAGCTTTTTTATGGTCAAATTCGAATACAATTTTTTGTTACCGTGTTGCAAATCTATATTTTTTTTAATAAATCATGAATTATTTATAAGCTAATAATGCTTTTTATTTGTTAATGCGCGACAAACAGCGGGTCGATGCTAAATTTATAAACCCCGGGTATTGATTTATTAAATTAAAAACTAATGATACTTGAACATGCTGCTATCTGGACGAACCGGCTGGAATTGCTTAAAGAATATTATCATAAATATTTTGGTGGAGTGCCGGGTGAAAAATATATTAATGATAAGAAAGGATTTGAAAGTTACTTTCTCACGTTTCAATCAGGGGCCAGGCTGGAGCTCATGTCGATGACGGGCATTCCCGGCAATCTGAATGACACGATAGATAAACAACATACCGGCCTGATCCATCTGGCATTTGGAGCAGAAACGATGAAGGAGGTAGACGAAAAAGCAATGCAATTGAAAGCTGATGGCCTTACCATATTAAGCGGCCCGAGAAAGACAGGCGATGGTTACTATGAATTTGAAACTTTGGACCCCGATAATAACCGGCTGGAAGTAACCTGCAGGTATCCGGGAAAATCATAATAAGATGGAAAGAGATCAAATAAAGGGATTTTATGCGAACGAAATGGAAAAAGACCGTCTCGACCAGGAAATTTTTAAACTGGAAGGTATACGGACAAAACAAATTATTGGTCGATATCTTACCCGGAACAGCATGGAAATCGCAGACATCGGCGGAGGCGCCGGCTACTATGCTTTTTGGCTGCAATCGCAGGGCCATTATATTACATTGATCGATCTTACACCGAGGAATATCGACCTGGCCAATGAATTTGCAGAAAAGTCGGGCATCCGTCTTACAAAATGTCAAACCGGTGATGCAACACGACTTGACCTGCCTGATAACTATTTCGACCTGGTGCTCCAGCTCGGACCTTTATATCATCTCATTGATAAAACGGAAAGAGTCAAAGCGCTGGCTGAAGCGAAGCGGATCCTGAAGCCCGGTGGTTTTGTACTATCAGCACTCATCTCGAGGTATGCATCCTTGTTTGACGGGTTTAAAAGAGATCTTGTTTACGATGATCTTTTTTTCAGGATGATGTCAGCCGATCTCAGAACAGGAATTCATTTAAATGAAACAGACAACCCTGAATATTTTACAACAGCCTATTTCCATACACCGGCGGAAATAAAAACAGAAATTACAGAAAGCGGCTTATCATTCATGAAGCTTGCCGCAGTGGAAAGCTTTGGCTGGGTGCTGGATGATTTTGCCAGAAAATCAGGAGATAAAAATTATATGGATAAATTGCTTTCTGTCATCGACAGCCTTGAAAGCAACGATGACCTGGTTGCCATGAGCCCTCATATAATTGCTATCTCGAAAAAATAAGTACCATGATGAAAATCCTGATGACCCACCTTTTATAAAAATAAATTTCTTTGTTGACAGATTCTAAATAAAAGTACCATGAATAGATTCGTTGTTGGCGCATTAACAGTTTTGATCAGCATATCCGTCTCTTTTGGACAGAAGAATCCAGCCCGTAACCCCGGAGGTGAAATTCTTTACCATGTATTTCAACGAAGTTTTTATGACAGTAACGGCGACCTGCAGGGTGATCTGAATGGTTTGCGTTCAAAACTGGATTACCTGCAGGACCTTGGCGTCACATCCATCCTGCTGCTGCCGCTTTATGATGCCGATAATTATCATAATTATTTTGCCAATGATTTTGAAAAGATCGACCCCGAATTCGGAACGATGAGTGACTATATCGCCCTGGTAAAAGAAGTGCACAGGAGAGGTATGAAAATTTACCTCGATATGGAAACACAATATGTTTCGGAGAACCATAAGTGGTGGAAAGATGCTGTCGGTAATCCAAAATCGGCATACAGCAATTACATCTTATTTGAAGATGATGCCCACACGCGGCCGGCTACTACCATATTTGAGCTGAGAGAGCTGAATAACTATAATGGTACCAAAACAAAGATCACCACCGTGAATTTAAAGAACAGGGACGTGCTGGACTATAACGTGAAGCTGTTCTCATGGTTTGCCGACCCGGATAAAGATGGAAAATTTGATGATGGCGCAGATGGATTCCGGCTGGACCATGCAATGGACAACCTGGACAACAAACCCGCACTTACCAATTTATTCAGTGAATTCTGGTCGCCTTTAATCACCCGTGTCAAAAAAGTGAACCCGCAAATAACGTTCGTGGCTGAACAAGCCGATTGGAGCGATTATGGGTTTGAATATTTTGAAAAAACCGGTGTAGACAGGATGTTTGGATTTGGCTTGCAACAGGCCATTTTATCATTCAATAAACAAAAGCTGATCAACAAGGCGGACACAATTTTAGGAATGACTCCGCCCGGTAAGCAGCAGATTATTTTTATCGAGAACCATGATATCGATCGTTCAGCAAGCATTTTAAAAGACCTGCGTAAAGAAAAGGCGGCAGCTGCTCTTTGTTTGCTCATCGGGGGCATACCCTCGATCTATTATGGGCAAGAAATCGGCATGCAGGGCAAGGGCGGTTTTGGTATCTATGGTATGACTGACGGCAATGATATTCCGCGGCGTGAAGCATTTGAATGGAATAAGTCAGGTACCGGCAAAGGAATGGCACTTTGGTACAGGAATAGTGGCCCGTGGTGGGATCACACTTATGTCAAGGCAGATGATGGTATTTCATTGGAAGAAGAACAAAATGATCAAAATTCCTTATTCCGGTTTTATAAAAAAATAATACATCTCCGGAAGAATTACCCGGCTCTTTCCACCGGCAGTTACAAGACAGCGGTCAACGACAATAATGAAGTTTTTAGTTTTCTCCGGATTGACGGGCAGGAAAAGGTACTGGTAGCTGTTAATCTTTCCGATAAACCGCAAAAAGCAAACCTGTCGCTGTCCGTTGGTAACTACACACCGCTTAACGGAGTTAATATCGGTCAAAACAGTTTTGAATTGGAACCTTACGGAATCGGTATATGGTCAGTGAAGGAATAATGAATAAAGGATTGCATCCCGCAAAGATCAAACCCCGGGGCTGGATCATTGAGCAAATGAAGAAGGACATGAATGGATTTGTCGGTCATCTTGATCAATTAGCGCCGGCATTGATGATCGATGATAAGATATACGGTGAACACCGTTTAACCGCTTTTGCTGCCAATAAGGACCTGGGCACCATTGAAATTGATACCGAATGGCAGGCTCAGTACCTGTGGTGGAACAGTGAAAGCCAGTCTAACTGGTGGGACGGTTACCTGCGGCATGCGTTTATGTTGAACGACCCGAAGCACGTGTCACGTATCGAAGAATATGTTGATTATATCCTTTCTACCCAGGATGACGATGGATATATCGGTATTTATGCTCCGGATCTCCGGTACCGCTTTACGACTGAAAACGGAGAGCTTTGGTCAAAGGCAACATTGTACCGGGTTTTGCTGGCTTATTACGAAGCTACAAAAAAAGAAAAAGTGCTGCAAGCCGTTATCCGCGCTGTTGAAAATGTAATGGATAACTACCGAGTTAATTCTTCTACGCCATTCCTGGCGGAAAGACCCTATTCGGGCGTGAGCCATGGTTTAATGTTCACCGATGTACTGGATAAGTTATACAATTTAACCGGGAAAGATGTTTACAGGGATTATGCAGTTTTTCTTTTTATGGACTACTGTAAACATGATGTCAGTGAAAAGGATGTTCAGTTGCATAATATCTTCAATATAAACTATAAGCTGCTGGGCCACGGCGTTCATACGTACGAGCATTTGCGTTCGCTTGCAGCCGCATGCTTTGCTACGGGTGATGCCGAACTAACAGAAGCATTGCGTATTTACCTGCAGAGAATAGAACAAGCCACTACACCTTCCGGCGGACCTGCCGGCGATGAGTGGATCTTTGAACGCAGCGGTCATGCAACGGACACGGGTTATGAATACTGCTCCATCCAGGAGTTAATGGACTCTTATCTTTTTCTTTTTCGAAAAACGGGTGACCTGTCGTTTGCCGAAAAAACGGAAAAAATATTTTTTAATGCCGCACAAGGTTCAAGACACCCGGAACATAGCAGCATTGCTTACCTGAAAACAGACAATTCGTTTGAAATGTGCGGCACCCGTAACGGCGCACCTGAACCCGGCAAAAAACAAACCCGGTACAAGTATTCACCGGTTCACCAGGACGTTGCCGTTTGCTGTAGTCCTAATGCAGGAAGGATAACACCCTATTTTGTACAGCATATGTGGATGAAAGACGAAGAAGGGTTGTTGGCGTGCCTGTTGGGGCCCTGTGAAGCGGAAATATTTTTTAATGAAAAAAAGATAGTGATCAGGGAAACCACATCTTACCCATATGATTTTACTATCAATTTTGAAATAATAGCTGAAGAGGCAGTAAATTTTATCTTAAAGATCCGGAAACCTATTTGGACAAAATCTGTGAAGTCGGATGTTTTGTTTGAGGAGCAAAATGGCTGGATTCTTATAAATAAGCAATGGCAGGGAACTGAAACCGTCAGTATTAAGTTCGAACCGGTAATAAAGGTCAATGAGTCAGATAGTGAAGTTTATTTTTCCTATGGCCCATTGGTTTTGGCGCATCCTATTGAAGCTATCGAGATGAAAACCAGGCACTACCCGGTTCGTGATCTGTGTGACGTTCTTTATACGCCCGTTTCTTTGAAGGAATATATTTACAGGAATAATGAGGTAAAAAAGTTAAACGGGCAATTGGTATTTGAAGCCGATTTTTTTAATAACCAATCGCAAAAGATGGAAAAAATTTCATTAGTGCCGATGGGAAGAACGATTTTGCGACAAGTAAGTTTTAAAACTGATAAATTAACCGGCAATGACACTCGTTTTGCATAAAAAGGTATTGATTTTAATTTTATGTTGCTGTTATTTTCTTACCGGTAAAACCCAAGGAGATAAAGCGCTGTTTAATGTAATTGGCTTTTATACTGCGAGAAACGACGCCGCCCATATCAGCTTTGTTCACGAAGCCAATAAATGGTTTGAAGAGAAAGGAAAACAATATCATTTTAACTATGATTCTACAAACAATTGGAGCAACCTGAATACGGCCTTCCTTTCCCATTATCAGGTCGTTATTTTTCTGGATACAAGACCCGATTCATCCGATCAGCGCATTGCTTTCCAGCGTTACATGGAGAGAGGCGGGGCGTGGATGGGATTTCATTTTGCTGCCTTTGCATTAACACCATCGGATTACCCTCAAAACTGGGATTGGTACCATACTGAATTTTTAGGAGCGGGACAATATGTAAGTAATACCTGGCGTCCAACCGCTGCTATTGTAAGGGTAGAAGACAGGCAACATCCTTCAACAAAACATTTACCGGCTACTTTTAAAACCTCTCCGAATGAATGGTACCGCTGGCAAAACGACCTCAGGCAAAATAAGGATATTAAAATCCTGCTTTCGATCGACTCAACCAGTTTTCCGCTCGGCACTGGTCCCAAGCAAAATGAAATATGGCATAGTGGTTATTACCCGGTAGCATGGACAAACAAAAAATACCGGATGATCTATTTCAATATGGGGCACAATGATATCGACTACGAGCATAAAACCAATAAAGAGTTATCATTCACATTCGGAAATGAGACGGAGGACAGGCTAATTGCGGATGCATTGCTTTGGTTGGGAACCGGGAAAAAATAAAAATCCATGGTGATTGTACCAGGGAATCATCCGGCAGGTGCGTTCATTGCTTGTTGACATGGCATGAATGAACATTATCAGCTTTATATATGGCGGTATATTCAGGATCGTCGGGAGCAAAGAGTGGGAACTAAATAATATCAAAGGAAGAGGAAAAAATAAGTATTGGACGATGTTTAAATATTTTTTTGCGCCAAAAGCCCCCGCGGGGCCGTCCCTCCCCCGCCTTCCAACCATCCGTTAACAAAGTTCCGCATACAGCAGACAATCATCGATCACGCTTAATTACTCCCTTTCATGCGCAAACGACCGGTTGCTTGGCAAATTATTCTACATCCAGGATACAGACATGTACCAAAATCAGAACGTCCAATTGAATACATCCAATTGCAAATATGCTAATTCAGAAAGCCCAAACCATGGGAAAAACACCGGAATAAAAAGGAAAAAACTGATCAGTGAATGTGTATTAGAGATTTTCAATCACCCCTGCGATGCCTTGTCCTCCACCCACACACGCCGTAACCATTCCATATTTTTTATTGAGCCTTTTCATATCATTCAATACCTGGATGGTCAGTTTACAACCCGTACAGCCTAAAGGATGACCCAATGCAATCGCGCCACCATTGATATTGACCCTCGATGGATCAAGCTTTGCCTCACGGATAACTGCCAGTGCCTGGGACGCAAAGGCTTCATTCAGCTCAATCAGATCGATATCGTTCAAACTCATACCGACCTGTTTTAAAGCTTTTGGTATCGCGGCTACAGGACCAATTCCCATAATGCGGGGATGTACACCTGCAGATGCGCAGGCAACCAATCTCCCGATTGGTTTCAATCCCAGTTCATTCATCATCTTCTCTCCCATTACAATTACAAATGCCGCACCATCGGAAGTCTGCGATGAATTACCCGCAGTTACTACACCATTGGCAGCAAAGGCAGGTTTTAATTTTGCCAGCACTTCAACGGAGGTATCGGCTCTCGGACCTTCGTCCGTATCAACGACATAATTCCTTTTTTGTTTCTTTCCTTTATTGTCAACATACACTTCTTCCACATTGATCGGCAGAATGCCGGTTTTAAAATAACCACTACTGATAGCATGAATAGCTTTCTGATGAGAATTATAAGAAAACTCATCCTGGTCGCTACGGCTCACTTTATATTCTTTAGCGACTGCTTCGGCGGTTAGACCCATACTGAGATAGTAATCGGGTTCATCTTTGGCTATAGAATAGGCAGGCACTGTTTTCCAGCCTGCTGTCGGCACCAAACTCATGCTTTCCGTGCCACCCGCAATGATACAATCTGCCATGCCCATGCGGATCTTCGCTGTTGCAATGGAAATCGTTTCCAGGCCTGATGCACAATACCGGTTTACGGTTACGCCCGGGATATCAATTCCCAGTGCCCTTGCGGAAATGATCCTGCCAAACTGGAGACCCTGCTCGGCTTCCGGCACCGCATTGCCAACGATCACATCATCTACTCTTTTCGATTCCAGTTGCGGAACCGACGCCATTAATCCTTTGATAACATCTACTGCAAGATCGTCGGGACGATAAAACCGAAAGCCCCCGCGTTTAGCCTTGCCTACAGCTGTTCTGTAACCGGCAATGATATATGCTTCCTGCATGATAAAAGTTTGAGGTTGTTTATACAATAACAAAAAACATCTCTTGAAGTTCGATTAACTTCGCTGCCAATGTACAAGATAATCCGCAATATTCTTTTTCTTTTTCCTCCCGAATGGGTCCATTATTTTTCAATGAATTGCATGAAGATTTTCCGCAGCATTGGTTTATTAAATCTTCTGAGCGGATTATTTAAACCCAGGCAATTTGATCGCGGCCAGTGGTCGATGGCAGGATTACAGTTCAAAAACCCGGTGGGGCTGGGCGCTGGTTTTGATAAAAATGCGAAATACCTTGGTGAACTCGAAGCGCTTGGTTTTGGTTTTATAGAAATAGGCACCGTTACTCCTCTGCCGCAAAAAGGAAATGATAAACCAAGATTATTCCGGCTGCCCAACGACCGCGCCCTGGTCAACCGCATGGGATTTAATAATGATGGAGCGAAAGCAATCGCCAGGCGCCTGCAACAATGGAAAACGCGCCAAACAGCTAAGGCAGCATCAACGGGCCATTCCCCCCGCCTCATCATCGGGGCCAACATTGGCAAGAATAAAATGACCGCCAACGAAGAAGCCTGGAAAGATTATGAAATTTGTTTTAAGGAACTTCATCCGTTTGTCGATTATTTTGTTGTCAATGTCAGTTCGCCCAATACGCCTGGACTCAGGGAACTGCAGGAAAAAGAATCGTTGAGAAAAATACTGATGCACCTGCAAATGATCAACAATGGCAAGGCCGTGTCAAAACCGATATTTCTGAAGATCGCTCCCGATCTTAGCAAAGAACAAATAGATGATGTGATCGACCTGGCTTTGGAAATAAAGCTGGACGGGCTGGTTGTTGCCAATACTACTATCAGCCGTGAAGGACTGTTCACTCCATTTTCAACGATAGAGACAATCGGCGCCGGTGGTCTCAGTGGACTGCCATTGAAAAATAAAAACACTGAAATAATAAGATATATTTATCAAAAAACGACCGGTAGTATTCCTATCGTGGCAAGCGGCGGTGTATTTAACGGAAGTGATGCGAAAGAAAAAATTGAAGCCGGCGCCTCATTGGTACAGGTTTGGACAGGTTTTATTTATGAAGGACCCACGATCGCAAAAAGAATCTGCAAAGAATTAAACAACGGCAATCCTAAATAATCAAGAAGAATGGAACATCTTATTACGAGCGAGAGTATCATCAGTTTTCTTATCCTGGTTATCCTGGAAATTGTATTGGGCATCGACAATGTGATCTTCGTCAGCATTATCATGAACCGGCTTCCGCAAAAGCAAGTGAAGAAAGCAAGGAGGTTCTGGATGATTACCGGTATGATATCCCGAAGCCTTTTGTTGCTGGGATTGGGTTGGCTGCTGACACAAAAGGGAAAAGCTGTATTCACGATAGCCGGTAAGGGTTTTGATATTGCCAGTATTGTGATGCTGCTGGGCGGTCTGTTCCTTATTTATAAATCAGTCAAGGAAATCCATGGCAAGCTGGAAGGTGAAAACCCCAACGTTCTGACACGAAGCAAGGGAATCAGCTTTGCCCAGGCCCTGACACAGATCGTTATTATAGATGCGGTTTTTTCTTTTGACAGTATTATTACGGCAGGTGGTACCGCCAAACATGTCGAGATCATGATCGCTGCTGTCATTATCGCGATGATAATTATGTTTCTCTTTAGCCCGAAAATATCTTCTTTTATTCATAAGCACCCGACATTAAAGATGCTGGCGTTTTCATTTCTTGTGATGATCGGGTTAAGCCTGGTCATTGAAGGATGGGATGCTGAACAGGCCGACAAACTACATTTAAAAAATTATATTTATTTCGGAATGGCTTTTTCTTTTGGCGTCGAGATGCTCAATATGGTTATGCGGAAAAGGAATGCCAGCCGCCGCACCGTAGAGCTGAATGAGCCGAGACTGGGTGAAGACGAACGAAATTATTCTGACCAGGCAAAATAAAAATGCAGTGAGAACGCAGATGATTATGACGATTATGATTAGTCAGCTTATCCAGGTAAATCATAACCATCTGCATTATCTGCGTTCCGTTTATTGAAAGTGAGAGCGTGACAATCTGCGTAAATCTTAGCTGTCTGCGTCATCAGCATTCCCGCTCCTCACTGTCGTCATTAAAGCTTTACAAATTGAGTCCGTAATATCCTTGATACCCTTGTCCCTGTAATTTTTATTGTATAAACACCTGCACTCAGCTTTTCAACATTAATATCGGTCTGGTTAATGCCACTGCCAATCGGCGCCGATAGTTTCATTACCAGCCGGCCAGTCGCGTCATAAATACAAAGAATGGCCAATTCATCGAAGGGTATTTCAGTCACCACGTGCAGGATAGTAATAACCGGGTTTGGATAAATACTTCTTATTGGTCTTGGCAAAGGTTGTGTCTGCACAGTAAACGGTGAGAATACCGTCACATTATTCTTTGTTTGAACAAACGGGTCGGCACCCGTTGCTGCCGTTGGCGCTGCAGATTGCCATACACCATTGATATTTTGGGTGACGTAACATTTATCCCTGCCGAAGCGGTTCAACTCCTGTGTCCCTGTCCACTGCAAAGAAATATTTACATCGCTTCCACCGGCTACTGCTTCACTCACGAGCCATGTCCTGTCAACAACCACATCGGTAAACCGTCCGCCGCTGCTGCCATTAATAAATACACCCGGTATAATCCGAACAGCAATATCATCGGTAACATGACCTGTATTAGCAACAATGACAACCGGGTTGTAGGTCGCCGCATCTGTTGCCACTGGTACTGTTCGCGTCCCTCCGGCAGCCAAAGCCTTCATCAATACAGTTCCGTTTCCGGTTGTAATGATATGTGAAGTAGGAGAACCGGTGCTGCCTGCCGCCAATGATAAATTATTTGACCCGAGGGTAATATTCCCGTTTGTAAGGGTCAGTACTCCGTTGATAGTAGCATTTCCATTCAACACAACTCCCCCACCACCATTCATTGTTACATTGTTTGCCGTAAATGCGGGCATAGACTGAATGCCCGAACCCCTGAAGTTAATATTCCCGGCTGTTGAATTAAAAATGCCATTGTTTGTTACAGTACCGAAAAGATCCAGTATTCCTCCGGTGCCAATGTTCAGCGTCCCGCCTGTATTGATCGTGATATTCCTGGCTGCGCCGGTACTATTTGTAATGACAGGCATATTGGGGGCCGACGACGGGATAACCACATCTGTTGCCTGGCCGGGTATTCCTCCGCACCAGTTGGAGGCTGTATTCCAGTCGCTGCTGGTTACACCGATCCAGGTTTGAGCCGCGGCTACAGTGATAGTTAAAGAGTTCGAATTAACGGTTGATTGCGTTACGCAGGTCAATGATGTCGTCATTGTAACTGTCACCACGTCATTGTTCGCTAATGCTGCATTCTGATAAGTAGCGCTGTTTGTTCCAGCATTCGCGCCATTCAGTTTCCATTGATAAAAAGGGGCGCCTCCATTAGTTGGCGAAGCGGTAAACGTAATGTTGGTCCCTGCACAGATGGTGGTGGCAGAGGCAGCAATGTTTACGGAGGGGGTTACGGGTGAGGTTACCGACATGGTAATTGCATTCGAAGTAGCTGTAGCAGGATTTACACAGGTAACCGAGGAGGTCATGACCACAGTTATCAGGTCATTGTTAACAAGAGATGAATTCTGATATGTTGTGCTGTTTGTTCCCACATTGGCTCCATTCAGTTTCCATTGATAGGAGGGAGTTGTTCCGCCATTCGTTGGCGTAGCTGTAAATATTACGTTTGTCCCCGCACAAATCGTTGTTGCACCGGCGGCAATACCGACTGAGGGTGTTACTGTTGGATTAACAGTCATAGTAATTGCATTGGATATAGCGGTCGATTGCGTTACACAAGCCAGGGAGGAGGTCATAACAACTGTAACCACATCATTGCTGACAAGAGTTGAATTCTGATACGTTACGCTGTTAGTCCCCACATTCGCCCCATTCAGCTTCCATTGATAAGCAGGTGTGCCGCCATTAGCAGGAGTTGCCGTAAACGTGACATTCGTTCCGGCACAAATGGTTCCGGCACTTGCAGCAATACTGACCGACGGTGTTACCGGAGCTGTTACTATCATCGTGATCGCGTTGGAAGTTGCGGTGGACTGTGTCACGCAGGACAATGAAGAAGTCATCACCACGGTTACCACATCGTTATTGGCAAGCGCAACATTCTGATAAGTGGCGCTGTTGGTCCCCGTATTCGCTCCGTTCAGTTTCCACTGGTATGATGGTGTACCCCCATTTACGGGTGTCGCCGTAAATATCACGTTCGTTCCCGAACAAATCGTCGTTGCCGAAGCGGCAATGCTTACCGATGGCGTCAGTTGAGTGGTTACTGTCATGGTAATTGCATTCGACGTTGCAGCAGAAGGTACGGCGCAGGCTAACGAGGAGGTCATAACTACCGTTACTACCTTTCCAGCACAGTGGGATCCGAAGCTTGGAATTCACGTGACTTGAAGTCGCGGC